>Ga0164242_10000146_pt1 | contig 86933 bp, 77 predicted proteins | sample OricomgcompostMG_FD_108783 | JGI IMG/M metagenome (GOLD analysis project Ga0164242, IMG submission 108783) | Miracle-Growth compost microbial communities from Emeryville, California, USA - Original compost - Miracle growth compost (MG) ... | reverse complement strand
CTCGCCGGCGGGGCGACCAATCCAGACGACGCGCGACCTGCCCGGCTTCTGGGCGGGAAGCTGGGCGGCGGTGGCCAGGGAGATGCGCGGCCGCTACCCGCGGCACCCCTGGCCGGACGATCCCGCCCGCGCCGATCCCACGCTGCGCACCAAGAAGGCGGCGCAACGCTCTTGACGCGGCCTTCCGCGCTGCGGCAAGCGAAGCCGCATCGAGCATGAGGAAATCGGCATGGCCGCGCGCATCTATCAGCGGATTAAGAACAATATGCAGTCGGGCCGCGCGCATACCCGCACGTGGATCCTCGAGTTCGAGACGAACAAGCCCAAGCGCCCCGATCCGCTGACCGGCTGGGCGGGCTCCGGCGACACGCGCGAGCAGGTGCGCCTCACCTTCCCGACGCTTGACGAGGCCAAGGCCTATGCCGAGCGGCACGGCCTTGTCGCTCACGTCGTCCCCGCCCCCAAGCGGGAGCTCAAGATCCAGACCTATGCCGACAATTTCGCGGTGGGCCCGATCATCCCCGCGGGGGACTAGAGGGATCGTTCTCGTGCCGTGTGGGGAGCAGCGCTCGCGGCTCGCTTCACAAGGTCCAGTAGGGGCAACCGAGCGCACGGCTTCGGAAAGCGCCCTTCACATCCGCGAACAGGCCGTCGGGCGCGATCAGCGCGGCGAGGTCGTCGTCGTCCATCGCGCGATAGGCCTGATGGGGAACGGCGGCGACGACCAGATCATAGGTGCGGGTGAAGGCCTCGCCGTCGATGCGGACGCCATACTCCGCCTCCGCCTCGGCCGGATCGGCGTGCGGATCGTGCAGGGTGACGCCGTGGCCGTGATATTGCAGCCGCCGGACGAGATCGATTACCTTGCTGTTGCGGATGTCCGGCACGTCTTCCTTGAAGGTGACGCCCATCACCAGAACATGCAGACGCCGCCCCAGCATCTTCGCCGAAAGCGTGTCGGCGATCCAGCGGCCCATATCGTCGTTCACGCGCCGCGCGGCGGGGATGACCTCGGGCATATGGCCGAGCTCGATCGCGCGATGGGAGAGATAATAGGGATCGACGCCGATGCAGTGGCCGCCCACCAGCCCGGGCTGGAAGGGCAGGAAGTTCCACTTGGTTCGGGCCGCGTCCAGCACGTCCCAGATGCTGACGTCGAGCTTGGAGAAGATGCGCGTCGCCTCGTTCATGAAGGCGATGTTGATGTCGCGCTGGGCGTTCTCGATCGCCTTGGCCCCTTCCGCCGCCTTGATCGAGGCGGCGCGGAAGGTTCCGCCGGATGTCACCCGCTCATAGATGGCGGCGACGCGTGCAGCGGTCTCCGGGCTGTCCCCCGCCACTACCTTGACGATGCGGTCGACCGTGTGCTCGCGGTCGCCCGGATTGATGCGTTCGGGGCTGTAGCCGACGACGAAATCCTGCTTCCAGACGAGGCCGGAGGCGCGCTCCATCGCGGGCACGCACAGCTCTTCGGTAACGCCCGGATAGACGGTGCTCTCGAAGATCACGAGCGGCCTGCGGGCGGGATCGAGCATCGTCCCCACCATCTCGCTCGCCGCGATCAGCGCGCGCAGATCGGGGCGGTTGCGCTCGTCGACGGGGGTGGGGACGGTGACGATATAGACGTCCGCCGGCGCGCAGACGGCGGGATCGGAGGCATAGCCGAGCGTCGAGGCGGCGAGCCGGTCGGGCTCCACCTCGCCGGTGCGGTCCTCGCCGCGGGCGAGCTCGGCGACGCGCTCGGCGCTGATGTCCAGCCCCATGGTGGGGAAGCTCCGCGCCAGCGCCACCGCCAGCGGCAGCCCGACATAGCCGAGGCCGACCACGACAATGCTCTGCGCCTCGGCCGGGGCCTCTATGGTCTCGGCGGGGTTGGCGGAACGAAGCTCGGCGATACGCGCGTCCATGCGCCCTCCATAGACGGCGGGCGTAAAGGGAACGTCAATCGCGGCGCTCGGCCGGATGGTTGAAAACGGGACAGCGCCGCCCCACCATCGGCGCACCACCCAACCGCATCGGAGCAGGAATCATGGCCGAAGAGATCGCAATGCTGGCGGGAGGCTGCTTCTGGTGCACCGAGGCGGTGTTCGACGATGTGATCGGGGTCACGTCGGTGGAGAGCGGCTATACCGGCGGCCACGCCCCGAACCCCAGCTACAAGCAGGTGTGCGGCGGCGATACCGGCCATGCCGAGGCGGTCCGGATCCGCTTCGATCCGGAGGTCATCTCCTACGACGATCTGCTCGACATCTTCTTTCACATCCACGATCCGACCCAGCTCAACCGGCAGGGTAATGACATCGGCACGCAATATCGCTCGGCCATCTTCCCCCATACGCCCGAGCAGGAAACCGCCGCCCGCGCCGCGATCGAGCAGGCCCGCGCCGAGCATGACGCGCCGGTGGTGACGCAGATCGAGCCCGCCGGCCCCTGGTATCCGGCCGAGGATTATCACCGCGACTATTTCGAGCGCGACGGCGGGGCGAACCCCTATTGCGCAGTGGTGATCGCGCCCAAGCTCGCCAAGTTCCGCAAGAGCTACGCCGCGCGGGTGAAGCGGCAGGAGGCGTGAAGACGAGACGGCTTAATCACCTCACCTCGGTGCCGCCGCCCGTTTCAGACGGTCGTTGATCGCGAGGCCCAGCCCCTCGCTCGGGATCGGCGCGACGGCGATGGCCTCCCGGCCGGAAGCATCGGCGCGGTGGAGGGCTTCGAACAGGCGGGCGGCGGCTTCGGTGCAGTCGCCGCGCGCGGACAGCGTATCGTCGCCCGTGATTTTTCCGAAGCCGATCAACCACTCGCGAGATGATGCTTCCGTGACGTCGAGGCGGAGCGACACCCGCGGAGCATAATGGCTGGCGAGCTGGCCGGGTGAGGTGATCGCGCCGCCCGATCCGCGCTCGACAAGAAAGCCGGCGACCCGCTCGATCTCTTCCGGCGTGATCGGGCCGGGACGGAGCAGGGTAATCCGCTCGGGCTCGACCGCCACGATCGTCGATTCGAGCCCGATCCGGGTCGGCCCGGCGTCGAGCACCAGCGGGATGCGGCCGTCGAGCGTGGTGGCGACATGCTCCGCGTGGGTCGGGCTGATCCGTCCGCTGGCGTTGGCGGAAGGGGCGGCGAGCGGCTTGCCGCAGGCTTCGAGCAGCGCGCGCATCATCGGATGCGCGGGCGCGCGCAAGGCGATGGTCGGCAGCCCGGCGGTGACGAGTCCGGCGATCGGCGCGCTCTCCCGCAGCGGCAGAACCAGGGTCAGCGGCCCCGGCCAGAAGGCTTCCGCCAGCATGCGGGCGAGGGGCGGGAACTCGGCGATCGCCTCGGCTTCGGCGAGGCCCGGCACATGCACGATCAAGGGGTTGAAGGAGGGCCTTCCCTTGGCGGCATAGATTCGCGCCACTGCCTCGCCCGAGGTCGCATCGGCGGCGAGACCATAGACCGTCTCCGTCGGCGTCGCGACCGGCTGCCCTTGCGCGATCAGTTCGGCGGCGCGGGCGATGCCCTCGGCGTCGGCGGAGAGGATGGCCGTGGCGCTCATGGCTCGATCGCTAGCCCCGGTGGCTACCCGAAGCGGCCAGCGCGGTCATGTTGACGATGCCGCGTGCGGTGGCACTGGTGGTCAGGACATGAATGGACTTTGAGAGGCCGAGCAGCATAGGGCCGACCGGCAGCGCGTTGCTGGCGGCGGCGAGCAGGGTGAAGGCGATGTTGGCGGCGTCGAGCGTCGGCATGACCAGCAGGTTGGCCGAGCCTTCGAGGCTGCTCGACGTCACCATGCGATCGCGCAGCAGCGGGACGAGCGCGGCATCGGCGTGCATTTCGCCGTCGATCTCCAGCCCCGGCGCATCCTCCCGCACGATGCGGAGCGCGTGGCGCATCTTCTTCGCGGTCGGCGAGTTGGACGCGCCGAAATTGCTGTGGCTCAAGAGCGCCGCGCGCGGGGTGATGCCGAAGCGCCGCACCGCATCCGCCGCGAGGATCGTCATCTCGGCGATTTCCTCGGGCGAAGGATCGACGTTCATATGCGTGTCGCAGAAGAACAGGGTGCGTTCGCCGACGATCAGCGCGGAAAGCGCATAGACGCGCTTGAGGCCGGGCAGACGCGGGATGATCGGCAGCACGTCGGCAGTCTGTGCCCACCAATCGGCGGTGCCGCCGCATAGGGCCGCGTCCACCTGGCCTTCGCCCAGCAGCATCGCGGCGACGATCGAGGGCCGTCCGCGCATCCGCATCGCCGCCGCGCCCGGAGTCACCCCGCGCCGGTCGACGATCGCCTGATAGCGTTCGGTAAGTGACGCGAGCAGTGCCTGATCGCCGTCGGGGTCGACCACTTCGATCTCCTCCCCCACCCGCATGCGGAGTCCCAGCGCGCGCGCCTTCCCGGCGATCACCTCGCGCCGGCCGACCAGCACGGGGCGGGCGAGCCGCTCGTCTACCACCACCTGCGCGGCGCGCAACACGCGCTCGTCCTCACCCTCCGCATAGGCGACGCGGCGATCGGCCTGGCGCGCGGCTTCGAACACCGGATGCATGAGCTGGCCGGAGCGATAGGCGAAGCGCTGGAGCCGCTGGGCATAGGCGTTGAAATCATCGATCGGATGCCGCGCCACCCCCGTCGCCATCGCCGCGCGCGCCACCGCCGGCGCGATCAGCAGCGCGAGGCGCGGATCGAACGGCTTGGGGATGATGTAATCCGGCCCGAAGAGCATGCTGGCGCCGCCATAGGCGCGCGCCACCGTCTCGTCCGGCTCTATCCGGGCGAGCTCGGCGATGGCCTCCACGCAGGCGAGTTCCATCGCGGCGTTGATCTCGGTCGCCCCGCAATCGAGCGCGCCTCGGAAGATGTAGGGGAAGCAGAGCACATTGTTGACCTGGTTCGGATAATCCGACCGGCCGGTGGCGACGATCGCGTCGGGCCGCACGCGCGCCACGATCTCGGGCAATATCTCGGGCTCGGGGTTGGCGAGCGCGAGGATCAGCGGCTTCTCCGCCAGCAGCGGCAGCCACTCCTCCCTGAGCACGCGCGGCGCGGAGAGGCCGAGGAACAGGTCCGCCCCCGCCAGCACCTCGCCCAGCGTGCGCGCGTTCGTATCGCGCGCGAAAGGCTCGAGCTCGGGGGTAAGGCCCTCGCGCCCCTTGTGGACGACCCCCTTGATATCGGTGAGCGTCACATTCTCCTGCGGCAGCCCCATCGCGATCAGCAGCCGCACGCAGGCGAGTGCCGCCGCGCCCGCCCCGCTCGTCACCAGCTTCACGTCCTTGAGCTGCTTGCCCTGGAGCAGCAGGCCGTTCCTCACCGCTGCCGCGCAGACGATCGCGGTGCCGTGCTGATCGTCATGGAAGACGGGGATGTTCATCCGCTCCCTGAGCTTCGCCTCGATTTCAAAGCATTCGGGGGCCTTAATGTCTTCGAGGTTGATCGCGCCGAAGCTGGGCTCCAGCGCCGCCACCACCTCGACGAACTTGTCGGGATCGGTTGCATCCACCTCGATATCGAACACGTCGATACCGGCGAACTTCTTGAAGAGTACCGCCTTGCCCTCCATCACCGGCTTGGAGGCGAGCGCGCCGATATTGCCGAGGCCGAGCACCGCCGTGCCGTTCGAGATGACCGCGACGAGATTACCGCGCGCGGTATAGTCGCGCGCCTTATCCGGATCGGCGGCGATATCGAGGCAGGGCGCAGCAACGCCGGGCGAATAGGCGAGCGCGAGATCGCGCTGCGTCTCCATCCGCTTGGTAGGCTCGACCGAAAGCTTACCCGCGCGCGGCTGGCGGTGATAGGTGAGCGCCGCCTGGCGGAATGCCTCGTCCATGTCGTCTCCGGAGATCCCTGGGATTCGCCCAAGGCCATAGCGAGCCCGCGCGCGGGGGTGAACCCTCACCCATGCCACTGCAGATCCTCTATCCTGCGGAATCGGCGGAAAGACAATTTATCCCGATCCGGCTTCCTGCTCCTCCTCTTCCTCTTCGGCCTCCAGGCTGTCATCGCCCATCAGTGCCTGGGTGAAGCATTTGCGCCACCAGATCACGTCCTCGCGCGTCACATTGTCCATCAGCGCGCGCCAGCGGCGGATGCGTTCATGCTTGGGCATGGCGAGCGCGGTGGCGATCGCGTCGGACAATTCCTCGGCGCTGTAGGGGTTGACCAGCACCGCCTCCTTGAGCTGGAGCGCGGCGCCGGCGAAGCGGGAAAGGATCAGCACGCCCGGATCCTCCGGATCCTGCGCCGCCACATATTCCTTGGCGACCAGGTTCATGCCGTCCCTCAACGGCGTCACCAGCCCGATCCGCGCGGCGCGGTAGATGCCGGCGAGCACCGGGCGGGGATAGCCCTGGTTCACATAGCGGATCGGCACCCAGTCCATATCGGCATGCTCGCCGTTGATGCGGCCCGAAAGCCCGTCCAGCGAGGCGCGGATGCGCTGATAGCTTTCCACATCCTCGCGCGAAGGGGGCGCGATCTGGAGCAGGAAAACTTCCTTCTTCTGCTCGGGATGGTCGATCAGAAAGCGTTCGTAGCCGAGGAAGCGCTCCTCCAGCCCCTTGGAATAATCGAGTCGGTCGACGCCGATCATCATGTCGCGCCCGTCGGCACTGTCCCGCATCCGGCGATAGGTGAGGCGGGCGGCGGGGCTTTTCGAGGCGGCGATGAACTCGTCGGCGTCGATGCCGATCGGGCAGGCGATTGCGCGCACGCTGCGCTCGCCCAGCGTCAGCACGCCGTTCTTACCGAGAGTCGCGCCCATCTCGACGGCGAAATCGCGGAACGCCTCCAGCCATTCCTCGGTATGGAAGCCGATCACATCATAGGCGAACAAGGTCGCCACCAGATCGGGCGCGTGCGGCAGGGAGGAGAGCAGCCGCCGGGGCGGCCAGGGGATGTGGAGGAAGAAGCCCATGCGGTTGGCGCAGCCGCGCGCGCGCAGCTCCGCCCCCAGCGGTATCATGTGATAATCCTGCACCCACACTACGTCGTCCGGCTCGATCAGCGGACGCACGGTTTCGGCGAAGCGCTCGTTTACGCGCTGGTAGCCGCCCGCGAAGCTGCGGTCATATTCGGCGAGATCGATGCGATAATGGAACAGCGGCCATAGCGTGCGGTTGGCGTAGCCGTTGTAATATTCCTCGATATCCTGATCCTCGAGGTCCACCGTAGCGGTGGTGACGCCGTTCTCGCGCTGGAAATTGATCTGGCCGGTATACTCGTCGGTGCGCTCGCCCGACCAGCCGAACCACAGGCCGCGATATTTGCGCAGCGCCGCCGACAGCGCGACCGCGAGCCCGCCCTGCGCGCCGCCGCCCTTGGACACGCGGTTGGAAATCACGATCAATCGGCTCATCGTATCGCACTCCACGGGCGCGACAGCAGCACCGCGCAGTTGATCATGCCGACAAGCGAATAGGTTTGCGGATAGTTGCCCCACAATTCGCCCGTCACCGGGTCGATATCCTCCGACAGCAGCCCGGCGGCGGTGCGCCGCTCGAGCATGGATTGGAACAGCGCGCGCGCATCCTGCTTGCGGCCGGTGGCGTGCAGCGCCTCGATTAGCCAGAAGGTGCAGACGTTGAAGGCGGATTTGGGCAGGCCGAAATCATCCTCGCTGTCGTAACGCAGCATGTCCACCCCGCGCCTCAGGCCCTTCTCCACCGCCGCCAGCGTGCTCTGGAAGCGCGCGTCGGAGGGGCTGAAGAAGCGCAGGTCGAGGAGCTGGATCAGGCTGGCGTCGAGATCGTCGCCGGAGAAGGTGGCCGAAAGCCGGCGCTTGTCCTCCCGCCACGCCTCCTCGACGATGCGCGCGTGGATGATGTCGGCGCGGTCCTGCCAGAAGGCGCTGCGCTCATCGAGACCGAGCCGGTGCGCGGCGTTGGCGAGCCGATCGCACGCCGCCCAGCACATCGCCGCCGAATAGGTGTGGACGGCCTGGCGGGTTCTGAGCTCCCACAGGCCGGCGTCGGGCTTGTCGAACATCTCCCAGGCGCGATCGCCGACCGGCTCCAGCGCGCGAAAATCCTCGATCTCCGCCATGCGGAACAGCCGCTGGTCGAAGAAGGCCTGCGCGTTGGAAAGGACGATCTGGCCGTAGGCGTCGTGCTGCACCTGCCCGCACGCCTGATTGCCGACGCGCACCGGCCCCATGCCGCGATAGCCGGGCAGGAGGGGTTCCACCCGCTCCTCCAGCTTCGCCTCGCCCAACACGCCGTAGAGCGGCTGGATCAGCCCGCCCTGCGTGTTCTCGACGATGTTGCGCAGATATTCGAGATAGGTTTCCAGCACGTCGAGCGCGCCCAGCCGGTTCAGCGCCTGCACCGTGTAATAGGCGTCGCGTATCCAGCAGTAGCGGTAATCCCAGTTGCGCCCGGAATCGGCATGCTCGGGGATCGAGGTGGTGAGTGCGGCGACGATCGCGCCGGTCTCCTCATGTTGGCAGAGCTTGAGCGTGATCGCCGAGCGGATCACCACATCCTGCCATTCGAAGGGCGTGGCGAGCCCGCGCACCCAGCTCTGCCATTCGCGGACGGTATCGGCGAGCATGGCGTCGATCGCGGGCGCGAGCGTGGTCGAGAAGCTCTCGTCCGGCCCCAGGAAGAAATGCAGCGGCCGTTCGAGCCGGAAGACATGCTCGCCCTCGACATAGCCGATCGGCGCGTTGGTCGAGAGGCGCACCGTCCTGGGCCCGAGCAGATAGCGGATATGATGCGATCCGGCGGTGGTCGCGACATCGGGATCGCCCCAGTCGCGGGTCGGGCGGAGGCGGACGCGGATGCGCGGGCTGCCCGCCACCGGCGTCACGATTCGCACGAAGGCGACGGGCCGATAGATGCGGCCGCTCTGCTCGAAGCGGGGGCAGAAATCGGTGATTTCCACCGCATTGCCCGCCGCGTCCTCGTGCCGCGTCACCAGCACGGGGGTGTTGCGGATATATGCTTGCTCGGTCTTCACCCCGCCTTCGAGGTCGATCGCCCACAGGCCGCGCGCGTCCTCGTCGGCCGCCTCGACGCCGGAAAGCAGGGAGGAGAAGAGCGGATCGCCGTCGACGCGCGGCAGGCAGCCCCACACCATTCGCCCGGCGCGGTCGATCAGCGCGGAGACCTGGCAGTTGCCGATCGGCCAGAGATCGAGTCCCGTCACGCCGCGCGCCTCGCGGTGCCGGCGCCGAGCCAGCGATGCACCGCCGCCACATCAGGCAGGCGGTAGCGCGCGGCGGTAGCGCGCGGCGCGCCGACCAGGATGCCCGCGCCGCTCAGCTCCGCGGCCGCTTCGAATCCGTGCTCGTCGGTCAGGTCGTCGCCGATGAAGAGGGGAGGGTGCCCCGCCATCGGCGGCTCGGCCATGAAGGCGCGCACCGCGTCGCCCTTGTCCGCCCCCTTGGCGCGCAGCTCGCAGACCATGCTGCCGCGCTGGAGCACGAAGCCGGCGCGCGCGGCGAGGCTGTCGGCGAGCTCGTTGCAGAGATCGGCGGCTTGGGGGGCCTGCCGGTAATGGAGCGCGACGCCGAAGGGCTTTTCCTCCACCACGACGCCCGGATGCCGCCCGGCGAGCGCGCGCAGCTCGTCGAGCGCGCCGGCCAGTGCGTCGGGCTCGGCGGGGGCGAGGCTGCGCCCGTCCGGCCAGCGCCGCTCGACACCGTGGCTGCCTGCCACCGCGACGGCGGGAAGGCCCGGATCGGCGGCGGGGAAGAAGGCGGTGATCTCGTCCGCCGAACGCCCGCTGACGATCGCCAGCCGTCCTTCAAGACGCTCGGCGAGCGCGCCGATCAGCCCGCGCAGGGCCGAATCGACCGCCACCGCGTCCGGCCGATCGGCGAAGCGCACGAGCGTCCCGTCGAAATCGAGAAAGAGGCTGGTATTGCGGAGAAGCCGCATGGGCGGCGGCAGCAGAGGGGGCGGATTTTCGCTCGGCATCGTCGTCCAGAATGGGGTTTCGGAAGCGATTACGCAAATGCGGCGAAGCGGAATCGTTCCGTGAGCGGCGGGATTTCCCGCCGTCGCAGTCGCTCAGGCCTCTCGTTTGCGGATCAGCGCGGAGCGAAGGCAGCGGCAGACGATTTCGTCCCGCTGGTTGATAAGCTCATGCATGAAGGTGACGATCCCCGCGTTGGGCCGTGATTTCGATTCCCGCAACTCCGCGATCTCGGTCGTCGCCCGCAGGGTGTCGCCGAGGAAGACGGGTTTGGGCATGACGAGCTTGTCGTAACCCAGATTGGCGATCAGCGTGCCCAGCGTCGTGTCGCCGACCGTCAGGCCGATCATCAGCGCGAAGCTGAAAGTGCCGTTGACGAGGATTTGGCCGAACTCCGAAGCCTTTGCCGTTTCGATATCGAGATGCAGTGGCTGCGGATTGTGGGTCATGGTGGAGAAAAGGAGATTGTCCGTCTCGGTCACGGTGCGGCGAATGTCGTGCTCGATCCTGTCCCCCACCCGCCACTCATCGTAAAAACGTCCTGCCATCAATGTCGCCTTTCATTCCTCTCCGCCCTTCTGGCTGGAGACGGTCCTGGCGGCAACCTCAGCTGGTGGTCTAGTCGGTCGTCTCCCCAGCCTTGCATACATCCACCCATTCCGCGTTCACCAACTCGGCCAACCGCTCCGGCGTCAGGCGCACCGAGGCGGTGCGTGAGCCGGCGGCGGGATAAATCTCGTCGAAATCCCTGAGCGACACGTCGCAATAGACCGGAAGAGGGGTGGCGAGGCCGAAAGGGCAGACCCCGCCGACCTTGTGGCCGGTCAGAGCCTCCACCTCTTCGGCCCCGAGCATCCGGGGGCGGCCGCCGAACGCCGCCTTGCTCTTGGCGTTGTCGAGCCGGGCGTCGCCGCGCGCGACGATCAGCATGACGCGCTCGCCGACGCGGATGGAGAGCGTCTTGGCGATCCGCCCCGGCTCGACGCCCAAGGTCGCGGCGGCTTCCGCTACCGTCGCGGTGCTGGCGTCCTGATCGATGATGGCGATGTCGGGCGCCCTCTCGGCGAGAAACGCCCGAACCGATTCCAGGCTCATCCCCCGAGATTATCCGTCCGACGAATGAAGGAGGCCACATTATCGTGGAGCAGCTTTAGGCTCTCCTCATGCGCGTACACCATGTGGCCCGACTTGTAGTAGTGATACTCGATATTGCTATCGAGGCTGGCCGGGATCGGCAGGTGATGCATCTCGTACCAGCCCTGATAGAAGGGCGTGGCGAGATCGTAATAGCCGCCGTTGACGCTGACCTTGAGCTGCGGATCATATTTCATCGCCGAAGCGAGATCGGGCAGCACGCTGGTGCCGACCATCTTGAGCGCGGGCATGCCCGGCGTCGCATGACTCCAGTCCCAATATTTGAAGACGTTGATCTCGGGATTGTAGGTCTGATTAAAGCCGTAGCCGAGATCCTTGCGAACATAGGCGTTGAACGCCGAGACATAGGCCGAGCTGATCGCCGCCGACTGCGGATCATATTCCGCGTCCTTGGAAAGCGGATCCATGTCCGGCCCGGAGAAGCGCGAATCCAGGCGGCCGGTGGTGAGACCCGCGGCCTGCTGGAGCTCCTTGGAGAATTCCGGCCCGTCGACGCGCAGATTGGCCTTCAGGATGTAGGAGACAGGAAGGCCGGTATATTGCGCCATCTGTTCGGCCACCTTCTGTTTGAAGGCGGGATCGATCTCCGATCCCTGCGCCAGCGCGGAGGCGTAATCGGTGGTGGCGAACTTCTCGACCTGGGCGAGGAAGGGCTCGAGCTCCGCCGGGCGGCCGCCGGGCAGGCGGTTGTGATACCAGGCGGTGGCGGCATAGGTCGGAAGCTGGACGACATAGGCCTCGACCGAGCCGGGGTTGGCCGATTGCAGCCCCGCGAACAGATCGAAATCGAGGATCTGCGAAAGCAGGATCACGCCGTTGAAATCGATATTGTCGCCGGTCGTCAGATCGTTGATCAGCACTGCCGTGCGCGGCGTACCGTAGCTTTCACCCATCAGATATTTGGGAGAGTTCCAGCGGCCGTACTGCGAGAGGAAGGCCTTGATGAACTCGTCGAAGGCATGGGCGTCGGCGTCGATGCCGTAGAAGGCCTTTTCCTTGTCCTTGCCGGCGATACGGCTGAAGCCGGTGCCCGGCGCGTCGATGAACACCACGTCGGAGGCGTCGAGCAGGCTATAGTCGTTGTTGACGAGGTTATAGGGCGCGGCGGGCGTGTGCGTGTCGTCGGCGGTGACGACGCGGCGCGGACCGAACGCGCCCATATGCAGCCACACCGTCGAGGAGCCGGGGCCGCCGTTGTAGAGGAAGGTGATCGGCCGGTCGGCCGAGGGCACGCCCTTTTTGAAATAAGCCACGTAGAACATCGAGGCTTCGGCCTTGACGTCCTTCTTCTCGCCCAGCTCCTTCGAGCTTTCCTCGCGCCAGGCGGCGTCGTCCCAGCCCTTGGGGTGGACGACGATGGTGCCGGCGACCGCCCTGTAATCGATCCGCTTGCCCTCGACGTTGACGCTGCCCTCGCTCGTCGCCTTGGTCGGCTGGAACAGCACGCCCTGATCGGGCGACGAGGTCTCGGTGGCGCTCGGCTTGTTCGATTCGACCGCGGACTTCCTGGACGGCGTCTCGGCGGCGTGAGCGGAAAAGGCCAGCAGCGCGCTCGCGCCGGCCAGCAGCATGAACTTCTTCATCGGACGGTCTGCCCCTCCCAGGGTGGATTCGCTTCTTCCCCTTGGGCGCTGTGATAGGCAGCTAACCCACCCAAGGCCAGAGTTTTCCCGAACGGGCGGACAAGGGATTTCAACCGTTCCGGAAATTGCTCTAGGCTGGCGGAAGACAAGCAGGAGGGGGCGATGGCGAGCCGGATCGAAACCGCGCGGCCGCCCGTGACCAGGCTGGGGCGCGTGGTCGCGGCGAGCATGATCGGCACGACGATCGAATGGTATGATTTCTTCGTCTACGGGCTGGCCGCCGCGCTCGTCTTCAACAAGCTGTTCTTTCCCTCCTTCGATCCGCTGGTCGGCACCTTGCTCGCCTTTGCCACCTATGCGCTGGGCTTCGCGGCGCGGCCGGTGGGCGGCATCGTTTTCGGCCATTTCGGCGATCGCATCGGCCGCAAGCGGCTGCTGATGCTGAGCCTGGTGCTGATGGGGCTTTCCACCGCGCTGATCGGGTTCCTGCCCTCCTATGACCGGATCGGCATCTGGGCTCCGCTGCTGCTCATCCTGCTGCGGCTGATCCAGGGCTTCGCGGTAGGCGGCGAGTGGGGCGGCGCGGTGTTGCTCGTCTCCGAGCATGGTGACGCCGCGCGGCGTGGCTTCTGGGCGAGCTGGCCGCAGGCGGGCGTGCCGGCGGGCAATCTGCTGGCGGCGGGCGTGATGGCGCTGATCGCGGGGCTGGTGAATGACGCGGCGTTCACCGCCTGGGGCTGGCGCATCGCCTTCCTGCTCTCGGTCGTGCTGGTCGTGATCGGCTGGTGGGTGCGCTCCGCCGTGCCCGAGCCACCGATGTTCGAGGAGCAGCGCGCCGAAACCCCACCCTCGCGCTGGCCGGGGCTGGACGTGCTGCGCGAAGCGCCGCGCGGCCTCGCGATCGGTGCGGGGCTCCGGATCGGCGAGAACATCGTCTATTACATCCTCACCGCCTTCTCCGTGACCTATCTGACCGAGGTGACCGGGCAGGGAAAGGATATCGCGCTGGTCGCCCTGCTGATCGGCGCGGCCGCGGAGTTCGTCGCCATTCCGCTGTTCGGCATCCTTTCGGACAGGATCGGCCGCCGCCCGGTCTATGCGCTGGGCGGCTTCGGGCTGGTGGCGTGGATCTTCGCCTTCTTCGCGCTGCTGAGAACGGGAAATCCGGCGGCGATCATCGTCGCGGTGATCGGCGGGCTGATCCTCCACGGCGCGATGTACGGGCCACAGGCCGCCTTCATCGCCGAGCTGTTTCCGACGCGGCTGCGCTATTCGGGCGTGTCGATCGCTTACCAACTCACCTCGATCATCGCCGGCTCGCTCGCGCCGGTGATCGCGCTGGCGCTCTATCGGGCGACACATTCGATCTGGCCGGTCGCGCTCTATGTCGCCGTCGCCTGCGCGATCAGCGGCGCCACCGCGCTCGCCTCGCGCGAGACGAAGGGAATCGATCTCGCCGCGACGGAATAGGGGAGAGTTATGAGAAAGATCGCCGTCGGGGTTTGCGCCGCGCTCTCGTTGATCGCTGTCGCGGCGGCTTCCGCCGCTCCGCCGGACATCTCCGCGATGAGCGCGGAGGATCGCGCCTTCGTCGCCTATGCCGGGCCGACGCTGTTCTTCGATCATGTCGAGATCGTCGACGGCACCGGTGCCCCGCCCACGCGCGACATGGCGCTGCTGGTGAAGGACGGCCGCATCGCCGCGATAGCCCCCGCCGCCCGACTGCGGCCGCCCGCCGGAGCGACCGTGATCGACGGGCGCGGCAAGACGCTGCTGCCCGGTTTCGTGATGGTCCACGAGCATATGTTCTATCCCGCGCCCAAGGCGGGGCAGTATGAGGAATATCCCTACAGCTTCACGCGGCTCTATCTCGCCGGCGGCACGACGACGCTGCGCACCGGCGGCTCACTCGCCGTCTATGGCGACATCAACACCGCCCATGCGATCGCGGCGGGCAAGCAGCCCGGCCCGGACATGGACGTGACCGGCCCCTATCTCGAAGGCGCGACATTGCTGACGGTCAAGATGGCCTCGCTCAAGGACGCCGCCGACGCGGAACGGACGGTCGATTTCTGGGCGGGCGAGGGCGTGACCTCGTTCAAGGCCTATAACTATATCACCCGCGCCGAGCTCAAGGCGGCGATTGACGCGGCGCACGCCAACGGACGCAAGATCACCGGCCACCTCTGTTCCGTCACCTACGCCGAAGCGGCGGCGATGGGGATCGACAATCTGGAGCATAGCTTCGCCGTCGCCACCGATTTCGTGAAGGGCAAGCAGCCCGACCAATGCCCGAGATCGAAGGAGACGCTGGCCTCCCTCCTCGCGCTCGATCCGGACGGGCCGGAGATCGGCAAGCTGATGCGCACGCTGATCGCCGATCATGTCGCGCTCACCTCGACGCTCACCGTGTTCGAGACCTTCGCCGCGGGCCGGCCGGAGGCGCCGGAAGCCGCGCTCGATCTGCTCACCCCGCCGCTGCGCCAGGCCTATCAGGAGACCTGGCGCAAGGTGCAGACGTCGCAGCGCGGGAAGGATTATGCCGCCTTCCTGCCGCGCCTGATGCGGATGGAGAAAAGGTTCCTCGATATGGGCGCCACACTGCTCGCCGGCACCGATCCCACCGGCTATGGCGGCGTAGTGCCGGGCTGGTCGGCGCGGCGCGAGGTGCAGTTGCTGGTGGAGGAAGGACTGCCCTTTCCCCAGGCGCTCAAGGTCGCGAGCCTGAACGGCGCGCGCTATCTGGGCCGCGATGGCGACGTCGGCTCGATCGCAACGGGCAAGCGCGCGGACCTGGTCCTGATCGACGGCGATCCCGCCGCCGACGCGCGCGCTCTCGATCATATGCCGTTCGTCTTCAAGGCGGGCGTCGGCTATCGCACACAGGCGATCTTCGATGCGCTGAAGGGCAAGATCGGGCTTTACTGAGCCGGGCGGCAGGCCGGGAACCGGCGTGGGGAGGTCGCGCGTTGAGGGCGGGTGTTCCTAGGGAGATCCTCATGCCCGCCAAGTCCAAAGCGCAGCAGAAGGCCGCCGGCGCGGCGCTCGCCGCCAAACGCGGCGACGAGCCCAAATCCAAGCTCAAGGGCCCTTCCAAACATATGGAGGAGTCGATGAGCGAGAAGCAACTCGAGGAGCTCGCCCACACCAAACGCAAGGGCAAGCCCGAGCATAAGCACAAATCCTGATGGGCTCAGGGGTTCGCGGCCGGCCTCGATCGGCCAACTTGCATCTTGCCATAAGTCTTTCCGCCACTATCGTTTTCGCGCCGACGCCATGGTTCGCGTAAGGGGGTATTGAATGGAGGATGGCGCGGGCCGCCCGATGGCGGCGGCCGGTGATCTCGACGTGCTTGCCGGCGGGGGCGAGCTGGGCGCGCTGATGCGTGCCCATGACTGGTCGGCTACCCCGCTCGGCTCTCCCGATCGATGGCCGCGCAGCCTGCGGACGGCGGTGCGCATCATGCTCACCTCGCGTCAGCCGATGTGGATCGGCTGGGGCGAGGAGCTCATCTACCTCTACAACGACGCCTACAAATCGATCATCGGCGGCAAGCATCCCTGGGCGCTCGGCCGGCCGACGGCGGAGGTGTGGAGCGAGATCTGGCCCGATATCCAGCCGATGCTCGCCACCGCTCTCGCCGGCGACGAAGGCACCTATTCCGAGGAACAGCTCCTCATCATGGAGCGCAACGGCTATCCGGAGGAGACCTACTACACCTTCTCCTACAGCCCGATTCCCGACGACGATGGCCGGCCCGGGGGCATCATCTGCGCCAATGCGGACGATACCCAGCGGGTCATCGGGGAGCGCCAGCTCGCACTGCTGCGCGAACTGGCGACGGCGGCCGCCGAAGCGCGCAGCGGCCATGAAGCCTGCGCGCGCGCCGCGCGGGCGCTGTCGTCTGATTCGCGCGATCTGCCCTTCGCGCTGCTCTACATGGCGGAGGAATCGGGCGAGGGTTTCGGCCTGGCCGGCGCGAGCGGGATCGAACCCGATCATCCCGCCGCCCCGGCGCGGATCGCGGCGGGTATGGGCGATGTCTGGCCACTCGGCCAGGCCCTATCGGCGGACGAGCCTTTGCTGATCGAGGATCTGGCGGGGCGCTTCGAGGAGCCTTTGCCGAGCGGCGCCTGGTCCGCCGCGCCGGACAAGGCGGCGCTGATCCCGATCGCCGCCACCGGCAGGCGCGGGGTGCTGGTGGCGGGGCTGAGCCCCGTCCGGCTGTTCGATGCGGGCTATCGCGGCTTCCTCTCGCTCGCGGCCGGCCAGATCGCGTCGGCCATCTCGCATGCAGAAGCCTATGAGCAGGAGCGGCGTCGCGCCGAGGCGCTGGCGAAGATCGATCGCGCCAAGACCGTCTTTTTCTCCAACGTCAGCCACGAGTTCCGCACTCCGCTGACGCTGATGCTGGGGCCGCTCGACGAACTGCACGGCAAGCTGGAGGAGAAAGGCGCGGCCGCCGACGCGGAGCTGGCCGAGGTGGCCCATCGCAACGGCCTGCGCCTGCTGCGGCTGGTCAACAGCCTGCTCGATTTCTCGCGGCTGGAGGCGGGGCGCATCCGCGCGCGATACCGTCCGGTCGATCTCGCCGCCTACACCGCCGAGCTCGCCAGCAACTTCCGCGCTGCCTGCGATCGCGCCGGGCTGGAGTTGGTGGTCGATTGCCCCCCGCTCAGTCGGCCCGCCTATGTCGACTGCGACATGTGGGAGAAAATCGTCCTCAACCTCGTCTCCAACGCCTTCAAATATACGCTGGAAGGGCGGATCGAGGTGAAGGTGCAGGCGCATCGGGATATGGTGGAGCTGACCGTGCGCGACACCGGCGTCGGCATCGCCGAGGAGGAGCTGCCCCGCCTGTTCGATCGCTTCCATCGCATCGAGGGGCAGCGCGGCCGGACCCAGGAGGGAAGCGGCATCGGCCTTGCGCTGGTGCAGGAGCTGGTCGGGCTCCACGGCGGCTCGATCGACGCCGAAAGCAAGGAGGGGGTGGGGACGTGCTTCCGCATCACCCTGCCGCTCGGCAAGGGGCATCTGCCGCCCGATCAGATCGAACTGGAGGGTGAGGCGTCCGGTGCTGGCCAGGCGGCCGCCTTCGTCGAGGAGGCGATGCGCTGGCTACCCGGCGAGATCATCCCCGGAACGCCTTCACTCTTCCCCCCGGAAGGCGGCGGCGCGCGCGTGCTGGTGGCCGACGATAATGCCGATATGCGCGACTATATCGTCCGCCTCGTCGCCGAGCTGGGGCATGAGGTGGAGGCGGTGGGCGACGGACAGGCGGCGCTGGAAGCGGCGCGGCGCGAAACGCCCGATCTGATTCTCACCGATGTCATGATGCCGGGGCTGGACGGCTTCGGGCTGGTCGCGGCGGTGCGCGGCGATCCGCATATGCGCGATACGCCGATCATCATGCTCTCGGCGCGGGCCGGCGAGGAGGCGCGGGTCGAAGGCATACGCTCCGGCGCGGACGATTATCTGACCAAGCCCTTTTCGGCGCGCGAGCTGGTGGCGCGGGTCGGAACCCAGCTCGCGATCGCCGGGCTGCGCCGGCAGACCGCCGCCGAGATACGCGAAAGCGAGCACCGACTGCGGCGGCTATTCGATCAGGCGCCGAGCTTTCTCGCTATTCTGAGCGGCCCCGATCATGTCTATGAATTTGCGAACGCTGCTTATCGCACGCTGTTCGGCGACAGGAATTATATCGGCAATCCGGTCAGCGCCGTCATTCCCGAGGTGCAAGGGCAGGGCTTTATCGCCCTGCTCGATCGGGTGTTCGCCACCGGGGAACGCTATGTCGGCTTCGGAACCAGGCTGCATCTCGACGGGGACGGCGATTTTCCGGCCCGCGATTTCGTGCTCGATTTCATCTATGAGCCAGTGCTGGATGCCGAAGGGCGCGTCACCGGCATCTTCGTCGAGGGGCAGGACGTCTCGGCGCGTCACCGTGCCGAAACCGAGTTGCGCGAGCAGAGCCGCATCCTCGAAACGCTCAATCGCACCGGCGCGGAAGTGGCGGCCGAACTCGATCTCGAACTCCTCGTGCAAAAGGTGACGGACGCCGGCCGCGAACTGATCGGCGCGGAATTCGGCGCGTTCTTCTACAATGTGACGAATGCCGAGGGCGAAAGCTACAGGCTCTATACGCTTTCGGGCGCGAAGCGCTCGGACTTCGACAAATTCCCCCAGCCGCGCAACACGGGCGTGTTCGGGCCAACCTTCCGTGGCGAAGGCCCGGTCCGTTCGGACGACATCACCAAGGATCCCCGTTACGGGCACAACCCGCCCTACAACGGCATGCCCAAGGGGCATCTGCCGGTGCGGAGCTATCTCGCGGTGCCGGTGATCTCGCGGGAAGGCGAGGTGATCGGCGGTCTGTTCTACGGCCATGCCGAGCCCGGCCGCTTCAAGGAACGCGACGAGCGCCTGCTGGTCGGCATCGCCGGCCAGGCCTCGATCGCGCTGGATAATGCGCGGCTCTATCAGGCTGCTCAGCGCGAGATTGCCGAGCGCCAGCGCGCCGAAGCGCTCCGCGCGGTGCAGAATCGAGTGCTGGAGTTGGCGATCCAGAACAATTCCCTCGAAGAGACGCTCGATGCGCTGGTGCGGACGATCGAGGAACGGTCCACCACCGGCATGCTGGGTTCCGTTCTGCTGGTCGACGAGGAGGGAAAGCATCTACGCCATGGCGCAGCGCCGAGCTTGAGCGAGTCCTACAACCGGGCGATCGACGGTATCGCGATCGGGCCGGGAGTGGGCTCGTGCGGCAGCGCCGCCTATACGAGAAAGCCGGTCTATGTGGCGGATATTGCGATCGATCCGCGCTGGGCCGATTTCCGCGATCTGGCTCTCTCCCACGGCTTGCGGGCCTGCTGGTCGACGCCGATACTGTCGAGCCAGGGCGCAGTGCTCGGCACCTTCGCGCTTTATTATCGCGAGCCTCGCGATCCGCCTTCGGAAGATCTGGAAGTCGTGGATTTCGTTACCCGCTCGGTCGCGCTGGTGATCGAGCGCAAGCGGGCCGAGCAGGCGCTCCGACAGCTCAACGAAACGCTCGAAGGGCGTGTCGCCGAGGCGATCGCCGAGCGGGAAGCCGCCGCCGAAGCGCTCCGCCAGGCGCAGAAGATGGAGGCGGTGGGTCAGCTCACCGGCGGCATCGCGCATGATTTCAATAATCTGCTGACGATCATCACCGGTAATCTCGACATCATCGATCGCAGCCTGGGCAAGGACGAGGTGCGCGTGCGGCGCGCCGCCGGCCATGCCCGCAAAGGGGCGGAGCGCGCCGCCTCCCTCACCCAGCGGCTGCTCGCTTTCTCGCGTCGCCAGCCGCTGGCGCCCAAGCCGATCGATGTCGATCGGCTGGTGCTCGGCATGTCCGATCTGCTCAACCGGGCGCTGGGCGAGACGATCAGGCTGGAGACGATCACCACGCCGGGCCTGTGGCGGGTAGAGGCCGATCCCAACCAGCTCGAGAACAGCCTGCTCAACCTCGCCGTCAACGCGCGCGATGCCATGCCGGGAGGAGGCAAGCTCACCATCGAAACCGCGAACGCGCATCTCGATGAAAGCTATGCGGCGGCGCACACGGGGGTGGCGCAGGGCAATTATGTGGTCATAGCCGTCTCGGATACCGGCGTCGGCATGTCGAAGGAGACGCTGGAGCGCGTTTTCGAGCCCTTCTTCACCACCAAGGAGGTGGGGCGCGGCACCGGGCTCGGCCTTTCGATGGTCTATGGCTTCGTCAAGCAGTCCGGCGGGCATGTGAAGGTCTATTCGGAGGAAGGGCAGGGCACCACCGTCAAGATCTATCTGCCGCGCTTGCTGAGCGTCGGCGCGCCCGAGGAGGAGACGGAAGAGCCGCTGCTTTCGGGCGAACATCGAGGCGAGACCATCCTCGTCGCCGAGGATGACGAGGATGTCCGCGCCTATACCGCCGAAATCCTGCGCGAGCTCGGCTATTCGGTCGTCGAGGCGCATGACGGACCGGCGGCCCTCAAGCTCCTCGCTCAGCCGGAGATAAAGGTCGATCTGCTGCTGACCGACGTGGTGATGCCGGAGATGTCCGGGCGCGAGCTGGTGGAGCAGGCGCTGCGGCTCCGGCCTGGGCTCAAGGTGCTCTACACCAGCGGCTATACCCGAAACGCCATCGTGCATGACGGGCGGCTCGACCGCGGCGTGGAGATGATCGCCAAGCCCTTCACCTATCATGCGCTTTCCGCCAAGGTGCGCGAGCTGCTCGAGGCCGGATCGAGCGGGCGGGTGCTGGTGATCGCAGCCGATGGAGGCCAGCGACAGCGGATCGCCGCCGCGCTGACGGCGACCGGCCACGCGGTGGAGGAGGCCGCCAACGGGGCGGAGGCGCTTGGCAAGCTGCGCGTCGCGGCCGGCTATTATGACGCGCTGCTGATCGATCGCGATCTGCCGGACAAGCCCGGCGAGGCGCTGATCGCCGATATCCGGGCGATGCACCGCCTGCTTCCGGTGCTGCTCATCGCCGACAAGGACGGGGAGGCGCTTGGTGAGCGCTTTGGCGGGGACGGGTGCATCGGCATCATCGAGGGGCTGGCCGATCCCGAACGGCTCGCCGCCTCTCTGGCCGAACTTGGGGTGCGTTGCCGCTCCTGATCTCACCTATAGGGCGATAATCCTCACCTAAGTTATCTTATTGTAAATCAGGAGATTCTGCTGCTTCTTTGCAGGAACTCTCGCGTCCGCGCGCCGTTCAATCGGCCTCGCGGCAGGAGAGCGTGGTGGCTTACACAGGATATTCCGGCCCAATCGCCTCCGCTTGCGTCCAGTCCGGAACGACCATCCTGTGCTTCTCCCACCTGCGCTGGGATTTCGTCTTCCAACGCCCGCAGCATCTGATGACCCGCCTGGCGGCAGGCGGACGGGTGATCTTCTGGGAGGAGCCGGTCCATGGCGCGCCCGATGCGCCCCGGCTCGATCTGCGCGCCGGGGCCGAGCGGGTGACGGTGGCGACGCCGCATCTTCCGGACCGATTCGACGGCAAGACCGAAACCGAGATGCTTCGCGTGCTGCTCGCCGGCCTGCTGGCGACCGTCGGGGGGCCGCTGGTGCGCTGGTATTACACGCCGATGATGCTGCCCTTTTCGCGCGAGGTGGCGGCGGCCTGCACCGTCTATGACTGCATGGACGAGCTCGCCAATTTCCGCTTCGCGCCGGAAGGGCTGATCGAGCGCGAGCGCGAGCTGTTCGGCCTCGCCGATATCGTCTTCACCGGCGGCGACAGCCTCTACGAAGCGAAACGCGCGGCGCACGCCAATGTCCACGCCTTCCCCTCCAGCGTCGATCGCGGCCATTTCGCCACCGCGCGCGGCGATCTCGCCGAGCCCGAGGATCAGGCCGACCTGCCGCATCCCCGGCTCGGCTTCTTCGGGGTGATCGACGAACGGATGGATCTCGACCTTATCGCCGAGATCGCCGATGCGCGGCCGGGCTGGACACTGGTGATGCTGGGGCCGGTGGTGAAGATCGATCCCGAGGCGCTGCCCCGGCGGCCCAATATCGCCTATCTCGGCGGCCGTGATTATGCCGACCTGCCGCGCTATGCTGCCGGCTGGGACGCGGCACTGATGCCCTTCGCGCTCAACGCCAGCACGCGCTTCATCAGCCCGACCAAGACGCCCGAATATCTCGCCGCCGGCCTGCCGGTCGTCTCCACGCCGATTCGCGACGTGGCGCGCCGCTATGGCGGCATCGCCGGCGTGGAGATCGCCGAGCGCGGCGTGCCCTTCCTCGCCGCCTGCGAACGCGCGCTCGCGTCGGCGAAGCACAAACAGGCATGGCTGGGCGGAGTCGACGCGCTGTTGGCCGATCAATCCTGGGACAGGACGGTCGCGCAGATGCGGAGCCTGATCGACGCCGCGATCGCGGCCCGGGCGAAGTCGCGCGCTCCCGTTCGCCGGTCGCGCTACGACTATCTGGTGGTCGGGGCGGGCTTCGCGGGCGCGGTGATGGCCGAACGGCTGGCGGCGGATGCGGGCAAGCGCGTGCTGCTGATCGACCGCCGCCCGCATGTCGGCGGCAACGCCTACGATCATCGCGATGCGGCGGGGCTGCTGGTGCATCGCTACGGCCCGCACATCTTTCACACCAACAGCGCGGAGATTGTCCGTTATCTCTCACGTTTCACCGAATGGCGGCCCTATGAGCATCGCGTGCTGGCCGCTATCGGCGGACAGTTGCTGCCGATCCCGATCAACCGCACCACGCTCAACCGCTTCTTCGGCCTCTCGCTCGCAACCGACGCGGAGGCGCGCGCCTTCCTCGACACCCTCGCCGAGCCGGCGCCGCAGGTCCGCACCGCCGCCGACGTGGTGATCTCCACCGTCGGGCGCGAGCTCTACGAAGCCTTCTTCCGCGGCTACACCCGCAAGCAATGGGGCCTCGATCCGAGCGACCTCGACCGCTCGGTGACGGCGCGAATCCCGGTCCGGACCGATACCGACGACCGCTATTTCACCGACAGCTTCCAGGCGATGCCGGCCGATGGCTTCACCGCCCTGTTCGAGCGGATGCTCGACCATCCCATGATCGAGACGCGCCTCGGCGTGGATTTCGCCGAGGTGCGGGACCGGATCGATTATGACCGGCTGGTCTTCACCGGCCCGATCGACGAATATTTCGGGCGCCGCTTCGGCCCGCTGCCCTATCGCTCGCTCGTCTTCCGGCATGAGACGCGGGACGAGGAAAGGTATCAGCCCGTGGCGGTGGTGAACTATCCGGATGAGGCGACGCCCTATACGCGCGTGACCGAATACAAGCATCTGACCGGCGAACGCGGCCCGCGCACCAGCCTCACCTATGAATATCCGAGCGACCGGGGCGATCCCTATTATCCCGTGCCCAATCCCGCCAACCAGGCGCTGTTCCGCCGTTACGAGGCGCTGGCTGGGCGCGAGCCGGACGTGATCTTCGTCGGCCGGCTCGCCACCTATCGTTATTACAATATGGATCAGATTGTGGGCCAGGCGCTCGCCACCTATCGGCGATTGGCGGCGCGCGAGCGGAGGCGGATCGGGGAGCCGGCGCCTGCCGCCGTAGCCGCCGAATGAACGAGGCCTCGCCCGTCCGGCGGGGCGAGATGACCGCTCGCTCGTCGTGGATCGGCATGCGGCCGGGCCTGCCCTATTTCGTCACCGAGGAGGGGCGGAGCTGGACGCCGATCGGCCAGAATGACGCGATCACCTGGCCCGAGCTCGCCGGCCTCTTCCAGCGGCGTGACCTGCCCGCGGTCGAGCGCCACCTGCGTTGGCTCAAGGCGAGCGGTGTCACCTGTCTGCGCCTCATGCTCGAATATAATCAGGTCGAGCACCGCTATTTCGAGAAACCGGCCGGTTATTTCGTGCCGGCGATGGTGCGGTTGTGGGACGATCTCTTCCGGATGCTGGAGGATATCGGGCTCTGCGTGCTCCTCACCCCGTTCGACACCTTCTTCCTGTGGCGGCGCTGGCGCAAGCACCCCTATAACCGCGCCAATGGCGGCCCCTGCGCGGACCGGCGCGATCTGCTTCTCTGCCCGGAAACGCGCACGGTGATCAAGCGGCGGCTCGGTTTCGCGAGCGATCGCTGGGGCGGCAGCCCGGCGCTATTCGCCTGGGACATCTGGAACGAGATGCATCCCTCTTACGGGCGCGACGATCCGGCCAATGTCTGGCCCTTCATCAGCGATGTCGGCGACTGGCTTCGGGCGCGGGAGACCGCCCGTTACGGCCGTGCCCATCTGCAGACGGCCTCGATGTTCGGGCCCCGGCTGATCGATCATCCCGAGCTGATCGAGCCGATCTTCCACCACCCCGCGCTCGATTTCGCCAACACCCATCTCTACGAGGAGGGCACGATCGACGATCCGGCGGACACCGTCGCGCCCGCGCGCGCGGTGGGGCGGCTGATGCGCTCGGCCGTGCGGGACGCGCATGACAACCGCCCGGTGTTCGATTCCGAGCATGGGCCGATCCACACCTTCAAGGACAAGCATCACACCTTGCCGGAAGCGTTCGACGACGAATATTTCCGCCACATGCAATGGGCGCACCTCGCCAGCGGCGGCGCGGGCGGCGGGATGCGCTGGCCCAATCGCCACCCGCATGTGCTGACGCCAGGGATGCGCGCCGCCCAGCGGGCGATGGCCGATTTCCTGCCGCTGATCGACTGGACCCGCTTCCGCCGCCGCAATCTGAACGAGGAGGTGGAGGTGTCCGGCGCGAAAGTCGCCTGTTTCGCCTGCGGAGATGCCGAGCAGGCGCTGCTTTGGCTGCTGCGCGACGAAGGCTTCCTGCCCGACGGACGGCTCGATCCCGATCTTCCGGCGCAGGAGGTGCGCGTCGGCGTGCCGGAGATGCGCGCCGGCAGTTATCGCGTGACGCTCTATGACACGAAGCGCGGCGCGATCGTCGTGCGCTGGCGGCTGGAGCAGACGGCGGCGGGACGGCTGGACCTTCCGCCGATCCCGCTCGGTGCCGACATCACCATCGCCATCCAGGCGCGCGGTAGGGCGGGAGAGTGACGGGCGCTCAGCCGGCGCACGCCCGCCCCTCCAACTCCAGCAACCGCTGCTTGGTCGCGAGGCCGCCGGCGAAGCCGGTCAGCGCGCCATTCGATCCGATCACGCGATGGCAGGGAGCGACGATCGAGATCGGGTTGCGCCCATTCGCAGCACCCACCGCGCGCGTCGCGCTCGGCCTGCCGATCTGGCGGGCGATGGCGGCGTAGCTGCGCGTCTCGCCGAACGGAATGGTGAGCAGCACCCGCCATACGCTCTTCTGAAAATCGGTGCCCTTGAAATCCAGCGGCAGATCGAAGCTCCTGCGTTCCCCCGCGAAATAGGCGGAGAGCTGGCGTTCGGCCTCGATCAGCACGGGGTGATCGGGCTTCTCGGTCTGCGGCCCAAGACGCACCCGATCGGGATCGTCATTCTCCCACAGAATGGCGGTCAACCCTTCGTCGCTCGCGATCAGTTTGAGCGCGCCGACGGGCGAAGCGATCGTCTTGCTGTAAACCATGCCTCGTCTCCTGCTCCGGTTCATCGGCGGATCGATAGCTTATCGAAGCCTGCGCGGCTTTCCGCATCTTGCGTTCAAAACGCCTTGGAGTTCGTGGGTTGCTCCGTGCGCTTTCATACGCAAACTGAGAACAATTGTGCACTTTCGTTCCTAAATGCGTTGACATTTATGAGGGTCTGCGTCCAGTTTCGAGCGCGAGACGGGGAGGCGCGGATGCTTGATTTTGGCGGCAAGGCGGTGCTGGTGACGGGGGCGGGCGCGGGTATCGGCCGCGCCACGGCGGAAGCCTTCGCGCGCGCCGGCGCGAGCGTCGCCGCGATCGAGATCGACGCGGCGCGCGCCGATGATCTGTCCGCCGCGCTCAAAAAGCTCGGGGCGGAGGCGCTGGTGCGCGTCGGCGACGTCACCGATCCGGCGGCGGTGGCCGCGCTCGCCGCCGATATCGAGGCGCGCTTCGGCGGATTGGACGTGCTCGTCAACAATGTCGGCGATTTCCTGATGCTCGCCAAGCCGTTCGAGACACTGAGCGACGAGGAAACGGAGCGGCTCTACGCCGTCAATCTGCGGCAGGTGTTCAGCGTCACCCGGGCGATGATCCCGCTGCTGCGGCGTCGCGGACCGGGCGGCAGCATCGTCACCGTCTCCTCGATCGAGGGCTTTCGCGGCATCCCCAATTGCGCCGTCTACGCCGCGTGCAAGGCCGGGCTGACCGGCTTCACCCAGAGCCTGGCGCTGGAGCTCGCGCCCGCCGGCATCCGCGTCAACCTGATCGCGCCGGAGACGACCGACACGCCGCAGGTGCCGGTTCTGGCGATGATCCCGCCGGAGCTGCGCGAGCATATCGAGCGCTGGATCCCGCTCGGCCGATTCGGCCGGCCGGAGGATATGGCGGACGGCATCCTGTTCCTCGCGAGCCCGATGGCGGCGTGGATCACGGGCACGGCGCTGCACATCGACGGCGGCGCGCTCGCCGCCGCCGGCTGGTATCGCGATCCGAAGCAGGTGTGGACCAACCTGCCGGTGGTCAGCGGTAACGGCCTCAATCTCTAGGAGAACAGGCATGAAGATACTGGTTGTCGGCGGGGCCGGCATGATCGGCGGCCACGCCGCGCTTCACCTGAAGGCCAGGGGGCATGAGGTGACGATCGCCGGGCGCAATCCCCCCGCCGCCGGCACGCCGCTCGGCGAACTACCGTTCCTGCGCGTGGATTATGTGGCGATGGAGTATGATCGCGCCGCATTGGCTGGTTTCGACGCGCTGGTGTTCGCGGCGGGCAACGACATCCGCCATGTGCCGGAAGGAACCGACGACGCGCATTGGGAAGCGGTCAACACCATCGGCGTGCCGCGCTTCTTCGAGGCGGCGAAGGCGGCGGGAATCGGCCGCGCGGTGAATGTCGGCAGCTTCTATCCGCAGGCCGCGCCCGCGCTGATCGAAACCAACGCCTATGTCCGCTCGCGCAAGGGAGCGGACGACGGGGTGTCGGCGCTGGCCAACGGCGATTTCCGCGCGATGAGCATCAACGCGCCCTTCGTGCTGGGGAGCGTGCCGGGGCTGGTGGTGCCGATGTTCGCCGCCTATGTCGCCTTCGCCGAGGGCAAGCTCGCCTCCATCCCCGAATTCGTGCCGCCGGGCGGCACCAACTTCATCTCCACGCGCTCGCTCTCCGAAGCGATCGAGGGCGGGCTGGAGTGCGGGGAGACGGGCGCTTCCTATCTGGTCGGCGACGAGAATCTGTCCTTCCAGGATTATTTCGGCGGCTTCTTCGAGGCGGTGGGCCGGGACAAGCCGCCGGTGCGCGACGAGGAGCATCCGATGCTGCCCGATTCCGCCCTGTTCTTCGGCCGCGGCAACATGCTCTATTATGAGCCCGATGCGGCGACGGTGGCGTTGCTCGGCTATCGGCGCAACGACGTGACCCCCGCGATCCGGGAAATCGTGGCGCAATATAGGACCAGCTAATATCCGTTCGCCCTGAGGAGGGGCTGAGCCTGTCGAAGCCCCGTCTCGAGGGGGCCCTTCGAGACGCCATTTCGACTTCGCTCAATGGCTCCTCAGGACGAACGGCTAGATTGCGGTTTTTCCTTTCTATTCCCCGCCGGACGGCAGGCAGACGGTATCGAAGCCGAGCACATGCGCGACGCGGCCGAGGCCGACCCAGGCGGCGACGCTGTGGGCGAGGTCGACGATCTCGCCGTCGCTGAAATGGGCGTGCATCCGATCCCAGAAATCCTCATCCCCGGCGAGCGCCTTGGGCTCGGTGCCGAAGCGCTCGGCGAACTCGATCGCCAGCCGCTCGCGCGGGCTGTAGAGCGGAGAGGTGCGCCATTCGGAGACGGCGGCGTAGAAGGCTTCGTCGGGCGCGGGGCCGTGATCGACCACGGTGGACTCCGCGCGCACGCCGTTGGCGGCGAACATCGAGCCGAGATCGCGCGCGGCGCGGAATCGCTGGCAGATCAGGCAGCCGTTGAGCTCGGCGGTGCGGGCGCGCGCGCCCTCGAACTCGCGAAGCGACAGCGCCGAATGGCGATAGACCGCATGCGAGAAGGCGCCGCCCGCCGCCATGATCTCACGCGCATGGTGTTCGCTCGCATAGCCGTAGGGGTCGGCCGCGCGTTCCGGGGGGACTGTGATGCGCATGAGCTTCTCTCCTCTCCTCAAACCTCTCCGCAAGCCGTCCGCCAGCCGATCCCGGCGACGGCGGCGGCGCGTTCGCCCGCCTCGCGCGCGATCGTGTTGGAGGCGTTGCCGTCCAGCGCGCGGCGCAGCACGCCCTGCCGGATGCAGGCGTTGCGGAACAGCGCGAAGGCCACGGCGAAGCGCCAGCGCTCGGGCTCGATCGGCGGCCGCCGGGTGCGAGCGCAATAAGCTGCGATATACTCCGTCTCGCCGGGGATGCCGAGCGCGGGCAGATCGAGCCCGGCGAGGCCCTTGAAGCCCTCGGCCGGCAGACGCCAGGCGATCATGTGCCCGGCGAGATCGGCGAGCGGATGGCCGATCGTCGCCAGCTCCCAATCGAGGATGGCGGCGACGCGGGGCTCGTCGGCCGCGAAGATGAGATTGTCGATCCGGTAATCGCCGTGGACGATGCGGGCCTCGTCATCCTCGGGCCGATCATGCGCGGGAAGCCAGGCGATCAGCCGCTCCATCGCCTCGATCCGCACCGTTTCGGTGGCGCGATACTGTCGAGTCCAGCGCGCGATCTGGCGGGCGAAATAGCCGGTCGGGCGGCCGAAATCGGCGAGCCCCACCGCCGCGACATCCACCTGGTGAAGCGTTGCCAGCGCACTGTTCATGGCATCGTAGAGAGAGGCGCGCTCCCCGGGGGATGCGCCCTGCATCGCCGCGTCCCGGAAATGGCGGCCGGCGACATGATCCATGACGTAGAAGCTGGTGCCGATCAGCGCCGGATCCTCGCAGAGCGCGCGCGGCCGGGCGACGGGAACGGCGGTGTCGGCCAGAGCCGCCGTCACGCGATATTCGCGCTCGATCGCATGGGCGGAGGGCAGCAGCGCGCCGGGCGGCTTCTTGCGCAGCACATAGCGGGCCATCCCGTCGATGGTGATGACATAGGTGGGATTGGATTGGCCGACCGCGAACTTGCTCCAGCCGATCGCGCCTTGGGCGTCCGGCAGGTTCGCACGGAGCCAGGGAATCAGCCGATCGGCATCGAGCGCGTGGGGATCGGCGGCGGCCTCATTCATACCGCGCCAGCTCGAGCTTGCCGATCTGGGCGCGGTGCACCTCGTCCGGCCCGTCGGCGAAACGCAGCTTGCGCGCGGTGGCGTAGGCGTGGGCGAGGAAGAAATCCTGCCCCAGCCCGGCCGCGCCGTGCGCCTGGATCGCCCAGTCGATCACCCGGCAGGCCATGTTGGGGGCGGCGACCTTGATCGTCGCGATCTCCTTGCGGGCGGCCTTGTTGCCCACCCTGTCCATCCGCCAGGCGGCGTGCAGGGTGAGGAGGCGCGCCTGATCGATCAGGATGCGCGCCTCGGCGATGCGTTCGAGGGTGACGCCCTGTTCGGCGATCGGCTTGCCGAAGGCGACGCGGCCCTTGGCGCGGCGGCACATCGCCTCCAGCGCGCGCTCGGCGAGCCCGATCAGCCGCATGCAATGGTGGATGCGCCCCGGCCCCAGCCGCGCCTGCGCGATCTCGAACCCGCGCCCTTCGCCGAGCAGCAGGTTCGCGGCGGGCACGCGCACATTCTCGAACATGATGTCCATATGGCCGACGGGCGCGTCGTCATAGCCGAACACCGTCATCGGGCGGAGCACGGTGACGCCCGGCGTGTCGCGCGGCACCAGGATCATGGATTGCTGGAGGTGGCGCGGGGCGGCAGGATCGGTCTTGCCCATGAAGATGATGAGTTCGCAGCGCGGATCCCCCACGCCGGAAATCCACCATTTGCGGCCGTTCAGCACATAATCGTCGCCGTCGCGGACGATCGAGCTTTCGATGTTGGTGGCGTCGGACGAGGCGACCGCGGGCTCGGTCATGGCGAAGGCGGAGCGGATTTGCCCGTCCAGCATGGCCCCCAGCCAGCGCGCCTTCTGCCCGGGCGTGCCGAAGCGGGCGATCGTCTCGATATTGCCGGTGTCCGGCGCAGCGCAGTTGAACACGACCGGGGACCAGTGGACCCGCCCCATCTCCTCGCACAGCGGCGCGTAATCGACGTTGCTCAGCCCCGCGCCATGCTCGGAATCGGGCAGGAACAGGTTCCAGAGGCCGGCGGCGCGCGCCTTCGCGGCAAGCTCTCCGACCAGCGGCGGCGTCGCCCAGCGCCCGGCCGCGGCGAGCTCCTCCTGATAGCGCGCCTCGTTGGGATAGACATGTTCGGCCATGAAGGCGCGCAGCCTGTCGAGCAGGTCGGCGCTGCGCGGGCCGGGGGCGAAGTCCATCCGCCTTACCCGTAGAAGCCGCGGCCTTCGGCGGCGCGGCGGACGAGGAGGGGAGAGGGCGTCCAATAATCATCGCCCTGCTGCTCGCGGAAGCGCTCGATGGCGGCGAGGCCGTTCCCGAGCCCGATCGTGTCGGCCCAGAACAGCGGTCCGCCGCGATAAGCGGGAAAGCCGACGCCGTGGACCATCGCCACGTCGATCTCATGCGGGCGCGGGACCACGCTTTCGTCGATCAGCCGCGCGCCCTCGTTGACCATCGCGTAGAGCAGCCTTTCCCTGATCTCCGCATCCTCGACGGAGCGCAGCGCGAGGCCGTGGCGCTCGGCATGTTCGGCGATCATCCGGTCTGTTTCGGGATCGGGGAGGGGGCGGCGATCCTCGTAACGATACCAGCCGGCGCCGCTTTTCTGGCCGAGCCTGCCCGCCGCGACCATGCGCCCGATGAAGTCGATCCTTTGCTCGCGCGGGGTGAGGCGGGCGAGGCGCGCCTGCCGCGCCGCATGCTGCACGTCCAGCCCGGCGAGGTCGCCGAGCGCGAGCGGACCCATCGGGAAGCCGAAATCCGTCATCACCCGGTCGATCGCCGCCGGGCTCGCGCCCTCCTCGATCAGGAAGAAGGCCTCGCGCGAGCGCTTGGCGAGCAGCCGATTGACGATGAAACCGTCGCATACGCCGGAAAGCACCGGCAGCTTGCCGATGCGTCTGGCGAAGCTCATGGCGGCGGCGATCACCTCGGGCGCGGTGCGCCGCCCCCGCACGCATTCGAGCAGGCGCATCACCTGCGCCGGGTTGAAGAAGTGCATCCCGCACACGTCCGCCGGGCGGCCGGAGGCCTCCGCCAGCGCGTCGATATCGAGATAGGAGGTGTTGCTGGCGAGGATCGCGCCCGGCTTCGCCGCCCGGCCGAGATCGGCGAAGACCGTTTGCTTGACGGCCATGTCCTCAGTCACAGCCTCGATCACCAGATCGGCCTCGGCCAGCGCGGCCATGTCCGCCGAGAAGCGGATGCGATCGAGGCGCGACCGCGCCTCGGCGGGGGTGAGGCCGCCCTTGGCGGCCTTCTTCTCCCAATAGGCGGCGATCGCCTGCCGCGCCGCCTCGGTCTGCGCCGCGTCGGGGCCGACGGCGATGGCGGGCACCCCTGCCTCGGCGAGCGCGATGGCGATGCCGCGCCCCATCGCGCCAAGCCCGATCACGCCCGCCGTGGCGATCGGGCGAGGCGCGGCGTCGGAGGGAGGACGCGCCACCAGCCGCTCGGCCGCGAACAGGTGGCGGAGCGCGCGGGATTCGGGCGTGGCGATCGCCTCGCGGCACAGCGCATATTCGCGCTCCAGCGCTTCGTCGAAGGGCCATTCGTAGCCGAGCCGGATCGCATCGAGCGCCATCAGCGGCGCGGGCTGACCGCGCTTGCGGCGGGCGAGGATGCGGCGCGCTTCCTCGAAGCGGGCGGGATCGTCGGGCGGCATCGGCAGATCGCCGCTGCGGCGGATGCCTTGCGATGCGATCCGCCGCGCGAAATCCCGCGCGGCGGAGACCAGATCGCCGTCCGCCACCGCGTCGATCAATCCGGCGGCCCTGGCGTCGTCCGCGCCAAGCTCGCGGCCTTCGGCGATCATCGCGATCGCGATATCCAGCCCGGCGAGGCGGGGCGTGCGCTGCGTGCCGCCCGCGCCGGGCAGCAGGCCCAGCTTCACCTCGGGGAAGCCCAGCCGCGCGGTCTTGTCGGCGATGCGGTAATGGCAGGCGAGCGCCAGCTCCAGGCCGCCGCCCAGCGCCGCGCCGTGGATCGCCGCGACCACCGGCTTGGCCGCCCGATCGATCCGCGCGAGCAGGGTGGGCAGGGTTGGCTCGCCCATCGGCTTGCCGAACTCCTTCAAGTCCGCGCCCGCCACGAAGGTGCGCCCGGCGCAGCGGATCAGCAGCGCTTTCAGCGCCTCGTCGCCCTCGAAGCGCTCGATCGCCGCCAGCAGCCCGGTGCGGACGACGTGCGAGGCGGCGTTGACCGGCGGATGGTCGATCACCGCCTCGGCCAGCGACCCGTGAACCTCGAACGACACCGGTTTCGCCATGACCTCATCCATCCTCATGCGATCCGCACCACCACCTTGCCCCGCGCCCGGCGCTCCATGACGTGCGCGAGCGCGTCCGCCGTGCGTTCGAGGGGGTAGGATGCGTCGATCCTCGGCCGCAGCCGCCCTGTAGCGGTCCAGCCGAGCAGCTCGGCGATATGGGCGGCGTGGCGTTCGGGATCCCGTTTCAGGGATGCGCCCCAGAGCACGCCGAGCGACGCGGCGCTCTTGAGCAGCAGCAGATTGGCGGGAATGCGCGGAATGTCGCCGCCCGCGAAGCCGATGATCAGGTGCCGTCCGCTCCAGGCCAGCGCCTTGATCGCCGCCAGAGCGGGCTCGCCGCCCACCGGATCATAGACGACATCGGCTCCCCGGTCGCCGGTGAGATCGTTCACCTGCGCGCGCAGATCGGCATAGTCGATCGCGGCGTCCGCGCCATGTTCGCGGCAGAGCGCGCGCTTCTCCTCGCTGGAGGCGGCCGCGATCACGCGCGCGCCCATCGCCCGGCCGAGCTCGACGGCGGCGAGCCCGACGCCTCCCGCCGCGCCCAGCACCAGCAACGTCTCGCCCGAACGTAGCGCGGCGCGGTCCTTCAGCGCGTGGAAGGAGGTGCCGTAGGTCACGAGCACCCCGGCGGCGGTTTCGAAGCCGATCGCGTCGGGCAAGGGATAAACCTGCGTCGCGGGGACGATCGCCCGTTCGGCGAAGCCGCCGGTGCCGGTGAAGGCCGCCACCCGATCGCCCGGCGCGAAGCCGTTCACGCCTTCGCCTACCGCTTCGATCGTCCCCGCCGCCTCGCAACCGGGGATGAAGGGCAGATCGGGCCGGGTCTGGTAGCGACCTTCGACGATCAGCCCGTCCGGAAAATTGACTCCCGCGGCGGCGACGCGGATCGCCACTTCGCCCGCGGCAGGGGCGCGGTCGGGCGCATCCCCCATCCGCAGCGAGGCGACAGGACCGAACGCTTCGCAGAGGATCGCCCTCAACCCACTCTCCTTCTTCTTGGCCGAGAGTAACATCCGAATTGCGGCGTTGTCCATTCCATCCATAGCGCATATCGTGATTTCAAATAACAAATATCGATAAACGCGTTACAAACGGAGAGATCTGGCCATGCAGAATAGCGCTGAAAGCCTGATAGACGTCGGGCCGCTTGCAATCCGTGCGGTGGAGCAAGGCGATGGGCCGCTGGCGCTGATGCTTCACGGCTTTCCGGGGCTCGCTTATTCGTGGCGGCATCAGATGGAGCCGCTCGCCCGCGCCGGGTTCCGGGCGGTGGCGATCGACCTGCCCGGCTATGGCGGCAGCGATCGGCCGCTCGATCCGGCGCTCTACGCTTCCGATCGGATGCAGGATTATCTGATCGCCATTCTCGATCATTATCGCGCCGATCGGGCTATGATCATCGGGCAGGATTTCGGCGCGCAATATGCCTGGAACCTGGCGGTGCGCGCGCCCGATCGGGTCCGCGCGCTCGTCGCCACCATTCCCTATGACTATGATCTCGCCGGCCGCGCCCTGCTGGGGAGCGCGCCGACCCTGCCGGCCGATGCGCCCGCCCCGCCGCTCTGCGCCTCGCCCGACCGTCGGCCGACCGAGCGTTTCACCGCGATGGCCGCCGAGCATTTCGTCCATCTCCATTATTTCCAGCAGGTCGGCCCGGCCGAGCGGGAGCTGGGCGGCCGGATCGCCGAATATCTACGCCGGAGCTTTCATGCCTTGAGCGCGGAGGGTGATCTGTGGCGCTGGAAGGCGGTGTCGTCGGAAGGCCATGGCTATCTGGACGCGCTGCCGCCCGCGCCCGATCTGCCGTGGCGCTGGCTCAGCGTCGAGGAGTTCGGGCGCTTCGTCGCGGGGTTCGATCACCCCGATCCGGCGCGCCGCTTCATCGGCGGCCTCAACGCCTATCGCACCGCCGATCGCAATTGGGAGATCGGGCTGCGTTGGGCGGACGCGGACGTCACCGTGCCGACGCTCATGCTCTACGGCGAACGCGATCCCTCTTTCGCCTTCTTTCCCGAATGGGAGGAGCGGATGCGCCGCCGCGTGCCGGGGCTGAAGGGCGTCGTCGCCATCGAAGGCGCGGGGCACCTCGTCCAGCAGGAGAAGCCGGACGCCTTCAACGAGGCGCTGCTCGGCTTTCTCGGAGAGCATCGGTGAGCGCGATGCCGCACCGTTTCGCCGGACATCTCGGCCTGCGCGCGCCCGACCGGCCGCTGCTGCGCCATCTCGCCGGATCGGGCGATCCGATCGCGCAGATCGAGCTGCTCGCCGACTGCGGCTTCGTGGGCGTGCAGGACAATTTCCTCGCTCTCCGCCAGCCCGAGCAGCAGGAGCGGATCGGTCAGGCGCTCGCCCGGCGCGGGCTGGCGATGGGCAGCTTCGTCCACGATCCGCTCGCCTGGAACCGGCCGACCTGGAGCGCCGCCGACGTGGACAGCCGCGCGGCGCTGCTGGCGGAGGTTAAGCGGACGATTGCGTGCGCCCGGCGTGTCGGCGGTTGCCATGTCACTTGCATCACCGGCTTCGATCCCGGCCGCTCCCGCTCAGAGCAGCTTGCGGCGATGGCGGACAATCTCGCCCGTGCGGGCGATTGCGCAGCGCGCGCCGGGCTGATCCTGTGCGTCGAGGCGACCGCGCCCGCTTTCGTGCCCGGCATGCTGGTGGAATCGTCGGCCGATGCGATCGCCCTTGTCGATCGCGCGGACCATGAGGCGGTCGCGCTAATGCTGGACACCGGCCATTGCGCGATGAACGGCGAGGATCTGCCGACTGCGATCCGGCGGGCGGGGCGGCGCGTCGCCGTCGTCCAGATCGCGGATACGCCCGGCCGCATCGATCCCGGCGCGGGCACGCTCGACTGGCCGGCCATCTTCGCCGCGCTCGCGGAGATCGACCATGCGGGTCTAATCGAGGTGGAGCATGAGCCGATGGAGGATTCGGCGGAAGGCGAGCGTTCCCTGCTCGGACGACTGCAGGCTCTTCCCCGAAGCTGACAGGCGGCTCGTGCGAGCCGCCCGTCTCCTCGACTTAGAATGAGAAGCCGATATCGATGCCGTAGGTGGCGGGCATGCCGTAGGAGATCGCCCGGCTCCCATAGCCGGCGATGATCGAGCCCGATCCGATCACAAAGCCCGGATAGCGTTTGTCGAAGATATTCTTCCCCCACAGGCCCACCGAGAAGTTGCGGCCGCCGCCGCGATCGATCGTGTAGGTGAGGCGTGCGTCGACAAGGCCGAAGGAGGCATTGACAGGATAATCGCGGCCCACCGGCACCGAAGGCCCGTCGCCTGAGGTGGTGTAGACCTTGTCTTTCCAGTTGTAATCGATATGCGCGTCGAAACTGCCGTCGCCCCAATCAAGGAAGCGCCAGTCGCCGGAGAGATGGACACTGTTGCGCGGCGTGAAGGGCAGCACGAAATAACCGGTGATGTCAGCCCCCACCTGCACGGGTGAGCCGGCATTGACCGCCGGATCGAAGATCGATCCGGCCGGCGCGCGCACATTTTTGATCTTGGCATCGGTGAAGCTGTAGTTTGCCTGGAACGTCAGACGATCGGTTGGCGCGATGGTCAGATCGGTCTCGATGCCCTTCACCGTGGCCCTGCCGACATTGAAGGTATCGGCCAGCGAGGCGTCTGCCGCATCGGCCGAGATGTCGAGCTGGAGGTCCTTATACTTGCCGATGAAGCCGTCGATGTTGAAACGGACATGCCGATCGAACAGCTCGGATTTCAGGCCCACCTCATAGCTCGTGACCGACTCCGGCCCGAAGGTGCGGGTGAAGGTAGGCGACGCCTCATTGGCGCCGCCCGCCTTGTAGCCGGTAACGACCTTGCCATAGACCATTACATCCCGCGTCACCTGGAAATTGGCGGTGAAGGCAGGGTTGAACTTCTTGTTGTGAACGTCCGTCGCGCCGAGCACGGTGCCGAGCGGAATATAGGTGCCCGGGCCGAGGAAGCGGCGATTGACCAGCGGAGAGGTCTGACCGACGAAGAAGGTCTGGCCCCGGCTGCGGTCAGCGGTGCGATCGTCGATCGTGTAGCGTGCGCCGAAGGTGAGATTGAGCCGGTCGTCCAGGATCGGCGGCGTCCACGTCACCTGGCCATAGACCGCCTTGGAAGTCGATTTGGCGTGGGTCAGCCGGTCGATCAGGACCATCTGATTGGGCTGACCCGTGCCTTCATCCACGGTTTCCAGATGCGAAGCGTTCTCGTGATAATAATAGAGACCGAGAACATATTTCAGGCTGCGGCCGAAATTTCCGACTGCCTGGAATTCCTGCGAATAGGTCTTCGATCCGATTTCGTCATAGGCGTCGAACGGCACCAGGAAGGCTTCGACATAATCCTGATAGCCTTTGACATGGACATGCCGATAGCCCGAAAGCGATCGCAGCGTCAGCGAGCTGCTCGGCCGCCATTCGGCGATCAGCGTCTGCCCGTCCGATTCGACATGGCTGTAGGGCAGATACACCGGCCGATAGGTGTGATCGGGATCGGGCGTGTAGCCGGGGAAGGCCTGCGGCGCGTAAGCGCTGTCCGTGACGTAGCGCACCGGCGTGGTCCGGATATCGCTGTAATCGCCGGAATAATCGATCGTGACCGTGGAAGTCGGCTCCCAGCGGATCGCGCCGCGGAAGGCGTATTTGCGATCGCTTTGGAAATCATGCGCATCGGGCGTGTTGCCGGGGTTTTCGGCATTATGCGCCCAGCCGTCCTGATTGCTGTAGAGCCCGGTCAGCTTTACCTTGAAGCCGGCGATCTCGGGCAGATCCATATTTACCAGCGCGCGGCGATAACCGAGATTGCCACCGGAAAGCGTGCCATGGACGCCGAACTCGCCGGTCGGCTTCTTGGTGATGATGTTTACCGCGCCGCCCGTGGTGTTGCGGCCGTAGAGTGTGCCCTGCGGCCCGCGCAGCACTTCGACCCGCTCGACGTCCGCCAGATCGAATGTCGAATTCTGCGGGCGCGCCTGATAGATGCCGTCGACATAGAGACCGACGCCGCCGTCCTTGGTGATGATCATGGGATCGCCGATGCCCTGGCCGCGCATGAACAGCACCAGCGTGGTGTCCGAGCTCGGGTAGGGAGCGAAATAGAGAGCGGGCGTCTGCTTCACTACGCCGCTCAGATCGGTGACGCCCGATTTCTGAAGGGCGGTGCTGGTCAGCGCGGTGATGGCGATCGGGGTATTCTGGAGATTTTCGGCGCGCTTCTGCGCGGTGACGACGATCTCCTGGATGCCACCCTGCTGCGCTGGGGCGGCGGCAGGCGCGGCCGTCGGGACGGCTTGGGGCGCGGCGGCCGGAGTCTGGGCCGGATCGACCGCGGCCGCAGGTGCCTGTTCAGGAGTGGGAGTGGGAGTGGGAGCTGGCGCGGTCTGCGCCGCCGCCATGCCGGACGCCAGCGCGAGCCAGCCCACTCCCGCGACTGCGCTCCATTTTCCATACGTCCGTGAATAGCTCATGATCCCCTCGTCTCCGCTCGTGCTGGCAGGTTGAGGGGATGGTATGCCCAATGTTTTTGGTGAACGCAATCACTTTGCGTAAAATGAGGAGGTCAATCTAACGCATCGTGACAGTTAGGTGCTGAAAAGAGACGGATTCAAAGAATGAAGCCCGAAAATCCGCTGCATTTTCAAGCGCCCGCTCCAGAGGCTCCATCCGGCGTTCGCGTCGGAACGGGCAGGGATGGACGGCAGTTGGTAATGTTTGGGAGAGATAGTCATGGCCAAGCCGCCGCCTTCCGGGCCGCATTCGGATATCGAGGGAGTGAATCGCGACGCGCGCGCCGGCACGCCCAATCGACGGCCGGATAAAGGCACCGCCGCCGACAAGCAGAAAGCGGAGCAGCATTCGAAAGGCCGCCCCGATCAGACCGCGCAGAAGCCCGGCGGCTCCGATTAGCTATTCGCCGAGCGCGGCGCGGACCATCGCTTCCCATATGCGCGGATCGCCCGCCGCGGCCATCGCGGTATCGGGCTCGCGAAGCGTCCTGAGCACGGCCTCGGCATCATCGACATGATCGCGCCAGCTTTCGTCGACCTCGGCGGAAGCCGAAGGATCGTCGCCCTTGGCGTTGCTGCTCAACCTTTGTCCGGCGAGCACGCGGGCGATGCGTTCGATCATATGCGTGGCCGCCACGTTCATCGCCTTTACTCCCTTCGTTGCGACGGAACCAAAGCGGCAGGCCGCGAAGGGTTCCGCCGGCGCATCACAGGTTCGGCAGCGCCTGCTCGGCTTCGCCCCAGCCGCGCAGCGTGCGGCCGGCGGCGCGCTCCAGCAACTCGTCGGCGTCGGCGATGGTGTAGGGCTTGGCGGTGTCGAGCCGGGAAAGCTCCTCCCAGGTGATCGGCGCGGCTACGCTCGCGCCCTCGCGCGCGCGCGCCGAATAGGGCAGCACCGCCGTCGCGCCGCGCTGGTTGCGCAGCCAATCGAGGAAGATGCGGCCCTTGCGCTCCACCTTGCGCATATTGGCGGTGAAGCGCTTGGGATGCGCTTCGGAGACCGCGCGCGAGAAGCGGCTGGCGAAATCCTTGACCTGATCCCAGTCCGCCGAGCGATCGAGCGGGGCCACGACATGCACGCCCTTGCCGCCGGACGCCATCGGGAAGCTCGCCAGCCCCATCTCGCCCAAGAGATCCCGAAGCTGTGCGGCGGCGCGGCGTATCTCCTCGAAGCCCAGTCCCTCGTCGGGATCGAGATCGAACACCATGCGATCGGGATGTTCGATATCGTCGGCGGGGGAGCCCCAGCCGTGGAACTCGATCGTGCCCATCTGCACGCAGGTGAGCAGTCCGGCCCCGTCCCGCACCACCAGATAATCCTCCACATTGCCGCGCTTCTCGCGGACGGGGACGTGGTGGACATGCTCGCCGAAGCTGCCGGCGTCATGCTTCTGGAAGAAGCATTTGCGGCTGCGGCCCTGGGGGCATCGCACGAGGCTGACCGGCCGGTCGGCGAGCCAGCGCAGCATCGGTTCGGCGAGCCGCGCATAATAATCGGCGAGCTGACCCTTGGTGATGCCGGCGTCCGGATAGATCACGCGATCGCGGTTCGAGATGGCGACGCCGAAGGGCTTTTCCTCCGATCCGGCGTCCTCGGGCGGCTCGGCGGGGCGCTCGGGTACCACCTCGTCGGGAGTCTTGTCCTCGCGCAGCCCCAGGAAGCTCGCGTGGCGGATGACATTCTCCGCCGTGAACTGGGCGAACACCACCTCGCACACCAGCCTGGGCTCGACCCACTGGACGCCGCGCGCGGCGGCACGCGGCACCTCGGCCGCGGGCGTCTTGCGCTGGATCGGCCGGAGCTTCTCCATCAGCTTCTCGCGCGTGTCGGCGGTGAAGCCGGTGCCGACGCGCCCCGCGTAGCGCAGCTCGCCGCCCTCGTTCAGCCCCAAGGCCAGCGAGCGCAGGTCGCGGCCCTTCTTGTCGCTCCTGGTGTAGCCCAGGATCACGAACTCCTGGCGGTGGGTGCATTTGGTCTTGAGCCAGTTGCGCGTGCGCGTGCCGCGATAGGGGGCGTCGGCGCGCTTGGAGACGACGCCCTCATAGCCTTCCTTGCAGAGCTTCGCGAACAGAGCCTCGCCGCTCGAGGTGACATGCTCGGCATAGTGGATCGGCGGTTCGGCGTCGGCGAGGAGGGCGGCGAGCCGGTCCTTGCGTTCGGCGTTGCCGAGCCGGGTCAAATCCTCACCGCCTTCCGAGAGCAGATCGAAGGCGAAATAGCGCATGTCGCCGTCGCTTCCGTCCCCCAGCACGGCCTGGAGCGCGGAGAAGCTGGGTTTACCCTCGCTGTCGAGCGCGACCACCTCGCCGTCGATCAGCGCCGGGCCGGGGAGGAGCGCGGCGAGCGCGTCGCAGACGGGCCTGAAGCGATCGGTCCAGTCCAGCCCGTGGCGGGTATAGGCCTTGGCCTTGCCGCCCGCGACCGCGATCAGCGCGCGATAACCGTCGAACTTCACCTCATGCAGCCAGCCCGTGCCGGCGGGAACATGATCGACCAGCGTGGCGAGCTGCACGTCGCGGAAGGGAGGGAGTTTCTTGCTCCCCTCCCGCTTGCGGGAGGGGCTGGGGGTGGGGCTTTGCTTGCGGCCGGATTTCCCGGCCGATCTTTCGCGCCCACTCCCCGACCCCCTCCCGCTTGCGGGAGGGGAAGAGTTGGCCGCATCCGGATCGGCCTTCGCCTTCTCCCGATTGGAATGCCACACCGGATCATTCCCTTCGGCGATCTGGCTCATCGTCCGCCCGGTCGCCACGCTGGTCAGCGCGGTGTCGACGAGGCCGCCCGAGGGGCCGGCATATTGGTCCTCCACCTTGCGCAGCAGCCAGTTCTCGCGCTTCTCGCCGGGGCGCGGCTTCATGCGGACGAGCAGCCACTCGCCTTTCATCCGTTCGCCGTGGAGACGGACATGGACATGGCCTTTTTCGATCGTCTTGGCCGGATCCTTGCCGCCCACCGCTTCCCAGGTGCCGCGATCCCACAGCATCACCGTGCCGCCGCCATATTCGCCTTTGGGGATGGTGCCCTCGAAGGTGGCGTAGGAAAGGGGATGATCCTCGGTGCGCACCGCCAGCCTTTTGTCCTCGGGATTGAGGCTGGGGCCGCGCGTCACCGCCCAGCTCTTGAGCACGCCGCCCATCTCCAGCCGCAAGTCCCAATGCAGGCGCGTCGCGTCATGCTTCTGCACCATGAACAGGTGGCCGGTGTCGGATGAGGCTTCGCCCTTGGGTTCGGCTGTCTTCGCGAAGTCGCGCTTCGCGTTGTAGGTCGCGAGCGGATCGGATTGCTTGCGCGCCATGTCAGGCCCTCTTGCGCGCGGGCGCTTTCCTGGGCGCGGCCTTCTTCGCGGGCGCTTTCTTCGCGGGAGCCTTCTTCCCCTCGCCGGTCGCCGGCTTATCCAGCGATTGCTTGAGCGCCGCCATCAGATCGATGACGTTGCTCCCGCGCGAGGGCGCCGCCTCCTCGGTTTCCAGCGAAACCTTGCCCGCCTTGCTCTTCTGCTTGCGCGCGATCAGGTCGCGGAGCGCATCGACATAGCGATCGTGGAACTCGGACGCATCGAACTTGCCCTTCTTCTTCTCGATCAAGGTGGTGGCGAGATCGAGCAGATCCTCGTCGGGCTCGGTATCGGGGATGTCGCGAAAATAGCCCGCCGCCTTGTTCACCTCGTCGGCGTAGCGCAGCGTCTCCAGCACCATGCCGCGCCCGCAGGGCTTGAGGCTGACGACATATTCGCGGCCGCGCAATGCGAGCTGGCCGAGCCCCACCTTCTTCGTTTTGCGCAGAGCCTCGCGTAGCACGATGAACGCCTCTTCGGCGAGATCGTCGGCCGGGACGACATAATAGGGCTTCTCGTAATAAATGGCGTCGACGTCCCCCACGTCGACGAAGCTGGTGAGCTCCAGCGTCTTCTTGCTTTCGAGCTTGACGCCCTCGATCTCCTCCGGGGTGAGCAGGACATATTCGCCCTTCTCATATTCGAAGCCCTTCATGATCTCGTCGGGATCGACCGGGCCGATGCCGGGCACCACCTTCTCATAGTGGATGCGCTTGCCGGAGGGCTCGTGGATCTGCCGGAAGGAAACGGACGCGCCGCTCTTGGTGGCGGAATAAATCTCGACCGGGATCGAGACGAGCGCCAGCCTGATCTGTCCCTGCCAATAGGCGCGCGCGGCCATAGTCCTGCCTTTCGAACCGATGTGCTCCGATCAATCCCGCGCCGTTCGTTAGGTTCCCTGGCGCGCGTGGCGCGCTTCGAGGCGTCAAGTTGTGGAGTGGACGGCCTTGAAGAGGGAGGCGGTATATTAGCTGTCATCGTCACCCCGGACTTGTTCCGGGTCCCAGCCTTCAGGCCGACTCGTTGGGTCAGGATCTTCCTACAACGGCAGTTATCCGGAGATTATTCACAACAGAAAGGCCGCCCGCATCGCTGCGGACGGCCCTTTGTTTCTTCCAAGCGGAAAAGGGGAGATCAGGCCTCGGCCTGCTCGCCTTCCTCCTGCGTCGGCGCCGGAGCCTCGGCGGTGGCGCCGGGTTCGGCGTTGGGGTCGTATGCTTCGGTGAAGCCGGCCTCGTCGCGCTCGAACATCTGGGCCATCACGTCGACGCCCTGCGCCTGGAGATCGGCCTCCTCGGGGCTGCGGGCGACGTTGACCTTCACCGTCACCGATACTTCCGGGTGCAGCGCGACGCGAACCTCGTGCATGCCGATCGCCTTGATCGCGCGATCGAGCACGATCTGCGCCTTAGCGACATGCGCCTTCTCGGCGGCCAGTGCCTCGACCAGATCGCGGGCCGAGACCGAGCCGTAAAGCTGGCCGGTGTTGGAGGCCTGGCGGATCAGCGTGACGGTTTTGCCGTCGATGCCCTTGGCCTCCTTCTCGGCGGTCTCGCGCTTCTTGGCGTTCTCCGCCTCGATCTGCGCGCGGCTGGCCTCGAACACCTTGCGGTTGGCTTCGTTGGCGCGCAGCGCCTTCTTGTTGGGGAGCAGATAGTTGCGGGCGTAGCCGTTCTTCACATGGACGACGTCGCCGATGTGACCCAGCTTCTCGACACGCTCCAGCAGAATGACTTCCATCGGGGCGTCTCCTTACTTCACGACATAGGGGAGCAGGCCGAGATGGCGGGCGCGCTTGATCGCGCGGGCCAGCTCACGCTGCTTCTTGGCGGAAACCGCGGTGATGCGGCTGGGCACGATCTTGCCGCGCTCGGACACGAAGCCCTGGAGCAGACGGACATCCTTGTAATCGATCCGGGGCGCGTCCTTCGCGGAGAAGGGGCAGCTCTTGCGGCGGCGGAAAAAGGCGCGGGCCATGTTTCTCTATTCCTTTTCGAAGCTCAGGCGGCGTCGCGGTCGCGATTGTCGCGGCCGTCACGGCCCTCACGTCCGCCGTCACGGTCATCGCGGTCACGGCGGCGGCCGCGCTCGCGCTCGTTGCGGCGCATCATCGCCGACGGGCCCTGCTCATGCGCGTCGACGCGGACGGTCATGTAGCGGATGATGTCCTCGTTGATCGCGATCTGGCGCTCGAGCTCGGTAATCGCTGCGGCGGGCGCGTCGATGTCGAGCATCACATAATGCGCCTTGCGGTTCTTGGCGATGCGATAGGCGAGGCTGCGCAAGCCCCAGGTTTCGGTCTTCACGACCTTGCCGCCATTGCTCTCGATGATCTGGGTGGCGTTTTCCGCCAGCGCGTCGACCTGCGCCTGGGCGAGATCCTGACGCGCGAGAAACACATGCTCGTAAAGAGCCATGTGGCCGTCCTTCCATGTTGGCCGATCGCTGACGCCGCGCCCATCGCGGTCGCCCCTCCGGCTGTCGTTCCAAAGCATGCCGGGGCGGCGGACGCAGGCCCGCCACCCCGGCATGCCGCGCCTATGGCGGAAATCGCTCTCCAATGCAAGGGAGCGACCAGCGGCTTGCGCTCAAAACCGCTCCTACCTATCGCGCGCAACGAAGGGAGACCATCATGCGCGCGTTCATTTTTCCGGGGCAGGGCAGTCAGGCGGTCGGCATGGGGCAGGCGCTAAGCGAGGCCAGCGCCGCCGCGCGCGAGGTGTTCGGGGAGGTTGACGAGGCACTGGGCCAGCATCTTGCCCGCCTTATGGCCGAGGGCCCGGCCGACGAGTTGACGCTGACCGAGAACGCCCAGCCCGCGATCATGGCCAACGCGATCGCCACCTTGCGCGTGCTGGAGAAGGAAGGCGGCGTGCGGCTCGCCGATAAGGCTGAGTTCGTCGCCGGCCACAGCCTCGGCGAATATACCGCATTGTGCGCGGCCGATGCGCTGGCGCTCGCCGAGACGGCGCGGCTGCTGCGCATTCGCGGCCAGGCGATGCAGGCGGCCGTGCCGGTGGGCGAGGGCGCGATGGCGGCGCTGCTCGGCCTCGATTTCGAAACCGTCCGGCAGATCGCGGCGGATGCGGCTGAGGGCGAGGTCTGCACCGCCGCCAACGACAACGCGCCGGGGCAGGTGGTCGTCTCCGGTAATAAGGCGGCCGTGGAGCGCGCGGTGGAACTCGCCAAGGAGCGCGGCGGCAAGCGCGCCATGCTGCTCCCTGTCTCCGCCCCCTTCCACTGCGCGCTGATGGAGCCCGCCGCCCGCGCGATGGAGAAGGCGCTGGCGGGCGCGGACCTGCGCGCGCCGCTGGTGCCGGTTTACGCCAATGTCACCGCCGCGCCTGTGAGTGATCCGGCGGCGATCCGCGCGCTGCTCGTCGAGCAGGTGACGGGCACGGTGCGCTGGCGCGAGAGCGTCGAGGCGATGGTCGCGGCGGGCGTCACCGAGTTCGTCGAGTTCGGCGGCAAGGTGCTGGCCGGCATGATCAAACGCATCGCCCCCGACGCGGCCACGACCAGCGTGGTGACGATGGACGATATCGAGGCGCTGGCGAAGCGACTTTAATCGGTTCACGCGAAGGCGCGGAGGCGCGAAGATGGTGGATCTTGAGGCATCGCTTCGGATGTCCTCAAACAAGGCCTCGCCGGGTGGTCATAACCACCACCCCTCTGCGCCTTCGCGCCTTCGCGTGAACCAATTTTCCGGGAGAGAATGATGTTCGATCTTTCAGGCATGACCGCGCTGGTGACGGGGGCGTCCGGGGGGCTGGGTTCGGCTACGGCGAAGGCGTTGGCAGGGCAGGGCGCGCGGGTGGCGCTGTCGGGGACGCGCGAGGCGGTGCTGGCGGAAGTGGCGGCGGGGCTTCCGAACAATCCGGTGACGCTCGCCTGCGATCTGTCCGACGCCGCTGCGGTGGACGGGCTTGTTCCCCGCGCGGTGGAGGCGCTCGGGGGCAGGCTCGACATCCTCGTCAACAACGCCGGCATCACCCGCGACAATCTCATCCTGCGCATGAAGGACGAGGAGTGGGAGAAGGTGATCGCGGTCAATCTGGAGGCCGCCTTCCGCCTGATCCGCGCGGCGGCCAAGCCGATGATGAAGGCGCGCTTCGGCCGCATCATCTCGATCACCTCGGTGGTGGGTGTCACCGGCAATCCGGGGCAGGCCAATTACGCCGCCTCCAAGGCGGGGCTGATCGGCATGTCCAAGAGCCTCGCGCAGGAGCTCGCCAGCCGTTCGATCACGGTCAATTGCGTCGCCCCCGGCTTCATTCGCTCGGCGATGACGAATGCGCTGAACGAGCAGCAGAAGGCGGCGATCCTCGGCCGCATCCCCGCCGGCGATCTCGGCCAGGGGGAGGATATCGGCGCGGCGGTGGCTTATCTCGCCAGCCGTGAGGCGGGCTACATCACCGGCCAGACGCTGCACGTCAACGGCGGCATGGCGATGATCTAGGCGGATGCGGGCAGCGCGGCTGCGACGGCGGGGGGCGAGGCGGCCGGGGCGATCGGGCGGCGTGGAACGATCCGCTTCGCGACAAGGATCGATCCCCCTGCGATCGCCATGCCCGCGATCACGTCGATGAAATAATGGCCGCCCTCGATGGGCGTGGAGAGAAGGACCAATATCTCGAAGGCCAGCCCCGGCCAGCGCAGGATCCGGTGTCGCCAGAACGCCCAAGCATAAAGCGTCGCCAGCGCCGCATGGAAGCTCGGAAAGGTGATGATGCCTTGCAGGGTGAGGAGATTGATCGTGCGATCCGATCCGTCCCGCAATCCGATGAAGTCGGCCATGTGGACGAATGCCGCGGAGGGATGGAGGTGCGGGAAATCCGCGCGCGTCAGGCCGAAATGGACATAGCAGCCCGCCGCCGGCAGCAGCATCGATACCAGCACCGTGGCCATGGCGCTCAGGCCCACCGCCCAGACCAGCAGGCGCAGCTCGCGAATCCGGCCGCCGAGACCGAGCACGAGGAGCGCCGCCGCGAGTTGCGGCATCAGCGTGTCGTAGGCGAAGCGCAATAGCCGGCCGAAACCGGGCGCGCCGTCGACGGCCGCCAGATAGGTGCGCCAATCGAGGCCGAGAAGCATGTCGGCATGGGCCAGACGAGCGTCCTGGAGAGGAAGGGCCGGCGTCGCCGCGAGATAGGAAAGCGGGCCGGTGATGAGCGTGAACAGCACCAGTTGCGCGAGCGCTTCGCATGTCGCGGCGAGCCTCGGGTCAGGCCGTATGCGACGATAGAAGCGGTTCACGAGATGCAGGCCGAAGGCGCCGGCGAGCGGTCCCGCCGTCGTCCTCCAAAGCACCGTGAATCCTGCCGCATGAAGACCGGCCAGCGTGCCTGCGCCCAGCAACGCGAGCAGCAGCCACACGCGCCTTTCGTCGTTCAGGAAGTCCGGCTCCGCCATTCCGCCGCGATAGCGGCGCGGCCCTAATGTTTGGCTAAGGCGGCTTGCAACCTTTCCGGGCTCCGTTTAGGGCATTCAGCCAACCAACAATCAAGTCCAGCGAGAAGGTTCCCATATGAGCGACACCGCCGAGCGCGTGAAGAAGATCGTCGTCGAGCATCTCGGCGTCGAGGCCGACAAGGTGACCGAGGATGCGAGCTTCATCGACGATCTCGGCGCGGACAGTCTCGATATCGTCGAGCTGGTGATGGCGTTCGAGGAGGAGTTCGGCGTCGAGATCCCGGACGACGCCGCCGAGAAGATCACGACCGTGAAGGACGCGATCAACTATATCGACAGCCACAAGGGCTGACACGCCCATCCGGCCGCCGGCTGCTTCAGGGCGGCCGAAGCCTGCAAGACGGCTCTCCGACCCGGAGCATCGGGGCCGGGGGGCCGTTTCGCGTTGACGGACAGACGTGAAGGAGGAGCGCGCCATGCGCCGCGTAGTCGTAACAGGACTGGGCCTCGTCACCCCGCTCGGTGCCAATGTCGAGACGAGCTGGGCGAACATCATCGCCGCGAAATCGGGCGCGGGGCAGATCACCCGCTTTGATGCTTCCAACCAGGCCTGCACCATCGCCTGCGAGGTGAAGCCGGCGGATCACGCCTATGGCTTCGATCCGAACAAGCGCGTGGATCACAAGGTGCAGCGCCAGGTTGATCCCTTTATCGTCTACGGCATCGACGCCGCGGGGCAGGCGCTGGAGGATGCGGGCCTGACCGAGCTTTCCGAGGAGGAGAGCTATCGCGCCGGCTGCTCGATCGGATCCGGCATCGGCGGCCTGCCGGGGATCGAGAGCGAATCGATCGTGCTGTTCGAAAAGGGGCCGCGCCGCGTTTCCCCGCACTTCGTCCACGGCCGACTCATCAATCTGATCTCGGGCCAGGTCTCGATCAAATACGGCCTGCGCGGGCCGAACCACGCGGTCGTCACCGCCTGCTCGACCGGCGCGCATTCTATCGGCGACGCCGCGCGGATGATCGCGATGGATGACGCGGACATCATGCTGGCGGGCGGCGCGGAAGGCGCGATCTGCCCCTTGGGCATCGCCGGCTTCGCGCAGGCGCGGGCCCTTTCCACCCATTTCAACGACACGCCCGAAAAGGCCAGCCGCCCCTACGACAAGGATCGCGACGGCTTCGTCATGGGCGAGGGCGCGGGCGTGGTGGTGCTGGAGGAATATGAGCACGCCAGGGCGCGCGGCGCCAAGATCTACGCCGAGGTGATCGGCTACGGCCTGTCCGGCGACGCCTATCACGTCACGGCGCCGCATCCTGAAGGCTCCGGCGCCTATCGCTCGATGGAGATGGCGATCCGCAAGTCCGGCCTCGCGCTTTCCGACATCGACTATATCAATGCCCACGGCACCTCGACCCCGCTCGGTGACGAGCTGGAGCTGGGCGCGGTCAAGCGACTGTTCGGCGATGCGGTGGGCGGGCTTTCCATGTCCTCCACCAAGTCCGCGATCGGGCATCTGCTCGGCGGCGCGGGCGCGGTCGAATCGATCTTCTGTATCCTCGCCATGCGCGATCAGATCGCGCCGCCCACGCTCAACCTCGATAATCCGGGCGAAGGCTGCGCGGGCGTCGATCTGGTGCCGCATGTGGCGAAGAAGCGGCCGATCCGGGCGGTGCTCAACAACAGCTTCGGCTTCGGCGGCACCAACGCCAGCCTGGTGATGAAGGCGGTGTGAGCAGGCCGCGCCGCAAGCGAGGCGGAATGGGGCGGCCGTTCCGCCTGCTGCTGATCGTCATCATCCTGCTGATCGGGGCGGTGCTCTGGTCCTGGTATGGATCGGGGCCGCTGAGCAAGCCCGCGACGGTGACCATCGCGGAGGGCTCGACCGTCGCGTCGGCGGGCCGCACGCTGGAAAAGGGCGGCGCGATCCGCAGCGCAGGGCTGTTCCGTCATCTCGCAGGCCTGCTCGGCTCGCGCGATCCGATCCGCGCGGGGCAATACGCCATCCCCGCCCACGCCAGCCAGGCGGCGATCCTGGATATCCTCCAGCACGGCAAGCCCGTGCAGCTTCTCGTCACCATTCCGGAGGGCATGCCTTCGGTGATGGTGCGCGATCGCCTCGCCGCCATCCCGGTGCTGACCGGCCCGACGCCGCTGCCGCCCGAAGGCTCCGTGCTGCCGGACAGCTACGCTTATCAGAAGGGCGAGACGCGCCTCGCGGTGCTGAAGCGCATGCAGGAGGCGATGAACCGCTATCTCGCCGATGCCTGGGCGCATCGCGCCAAGGGGCTGATCCTGAAGAGCCCCCGCGAGGCGCTGATCCTCGCCTCCATCGTCGAGAAGGAGACGGCGCTACCGGAGGAGCGCACGACGGTGGCGGCGGTCTATGAGAACCGCCTGAAGCTCAACATGCCGCTCCAGGCCGATCCCACCACCATCTATCCGATCACCAAGGGCCGCGCGCTCGGCCGCCGCATCCTGGAATCCGAGCTGCGCGACAAGAACGGGTATAACACCTATACGATGCCCGGCTTGCCCGTCGGCCCGATCTGCAATCCGGGCCGCAAGTCGATCCAGGCGGTGCTGCACCCGGCGGCCAGCAAGGCGCTCTACTTCGTCGCCAACGGCAAAGGCGGCCACGTCTTCGCCGACACGCTCGCCGAGCAGAACGCCAATGTGAAGAAATGGTACGCGATCCGGCACGCCCGGGGGGAGATGTAGGGGGCGGCTTGCCTTGGAAGCCGTCAACTCACGAAGTTTATCCCTCTTGGACTCTGTCGCGCACCCCGTCCGCCTTGATGTCGGCGAGGAGTCCCGCGAGCCAGTCACGGTCGAGACGTCTTTGCCGTTCGATGTGGCGGAACAGATGTTCGCCGCCTGTCGATAGCGATGGCGCCATTTCCTTGTGGAGCGGTTTCAGCTTGGCGATGAGCTCGTCCAACCGCGCGATCCGACGGCGGATGGCGTCCGCCAGCCGGGCGGGGTCCGCGCAGTGCAGGAACAGCATGGCGCCGTAGAGCGTCCGTGAAACCGGGCCGTCCTCCTCGAACTGCCGGTAGAAGCCTTTCTCGAACTCCGCGCGCCCTTTCGGGGTGATGCGGTAGATGGTCCGCACACCGCCCCGCGCCACCCGTTCCTGCGCGACGGACGTGATCGCTCCATCCTTCTCCAACTGGCGGATCGCATAATAAAGCGTACCGACGTCCACATCGAGATAGCACTCGACCATCGAGGCCTGGAGCCGGCGCTTGATCTCATAGGGATGCAGGTCGCCGCGATGGAGCGCGCCCAGGATGAGGAGCCTTGTCTTCATAGTTTAATTAAACTAATGGAATCGGAATAAGAGAATAGAGGGAGGCGAGTCATGGGACGCGCGGCCTTGGGAATCATCAGTGGGCTTGTCGCCTGGACGGTGATCGTAACGCTCCTTGATATCGGTCTGCGTCACGTGCTGCCGGGCTATGCGGCCGCCGAGCGGATTCTGATCTTCACGCTTGCCATGAAGATCGCGCGGCTTGTCATGGCAGCCGTTACCTCGCTTGTCGCCGGCGCAGTGGTGCGCGCGATCGCGCCACGCAGCACAGGGGCGCCGTGGATCACCGGGCTGATCATCCTGGCGCTTTTCCTTCCCGAGCATGTCCGGATCTGGTCGAGTCTGCCGGTCTGGTATCATCTGTCCTTCCTGATCCCGCTCGCCCCTTTGCTGGCTCTGGGTGCCTGGACATGGTCGCGTGTGCAGGGCGTTGCGCCAAACAGGGCGGGAGGACAAGCCGCGCTCCTGTCGGAAACCGGTCCGGTCGACCTGAAAGCTCCGGCCAGCTTTCTACGGTTGAGCCAAAAACGCTAGAGCCGCAGACCTCGCGTCTCGGGCAGGGCCGCCATCAGATTGAGATTCTGGACGGCCGCCCCGCTCGCGCCCTTGCCGAGATTGTCGAGCGCGGCGACCAGGCGGAGCTGGCCGGTCGCCTCGTTGGCGAAGACGAACAGATCGAGCCGATCGCCGCCCGCGCACTGTTCGAGGGTGAGCGCGGCGCGATCGTCGGCGGGGGCGAGGGCGACGAGAGGCGAGCCGGCATAGGCGTCGCCGATCGCCTCGCGCACCTGGGCGACCGTCGCGCCGGGCGCGAGCTGGGCGAGATGGAGCGGCGCCTCGACGATCATGCCGCGATAGGCGCGCGCCACCGCCGGCGCGAAGATCGGCGCGTGGGCGAGCCCGGCATGGACCCGCATCTCGGGCAGATGCTTATGGGCGAGGGTGAGGCCGTAGGGGCGGAAGGCGGTTTCGGCGCGGCCCTCCTCGAACTCGGCGATCATCGCCTTGCCGCCGCCCGAATAGCCGGAGACGGCGTTGACGGCGAGCAGCGCCTCCGGGGCCAGCAGCCCGGCGCGGACCAACGGGCGGACGAGGGCGAGGAAGCCGGTGGGGTAGCAGCCGGGATTGGAGACGAAGCGCGCGGCGGCCAGCTCCTCGCGGCGGCCGGGCTCGAGCTCGGCGAAGCCGTAGGTCCAGGCCGGATCGGTGCGGTGCGCGGTAGAGGCGTCGATGAAGCGCACCGGCCAATCGGCGGCGAGGGCCACCGCCTCGCGCGCGGCTTCGTCGGGCAGGCAGAGGATGGCGATGTCGGCGGAGGCGAGCGCGTCGGCGCGCGCGGCGGGATCCTTGCGATGGGCGTCCGGCAGGGTGACAAGGCTGATGTCGTCGCGGCCGCCGAGGCGATCGAGAATCTCGATGCCGGTGGTGCCCGCGCCGCCGTCGACGAACACGCGAAGCGTCATGGCGCGATCCTCTTGATGAGCGGGGTGCGCGTCTCGGCGGGCAGGCGCGCGATCACGTCGGCCAGCGGCTCGATCGTGACCATCATCCAGTGGGCGTTGGCGTGGACCAGCCGCTCGGCGTCCGCCATCAGCCCGACATGGCCGGGCCAGAAGACGAGATCGCCGCGGGCGAGCGGCGCGCCTTCGGCCAGAGGCTCTCCCAGCGCGGCCTGCTGCTGATCGGCGTCACGCGGGGCGGCGATCCCGGCGCGGGCGAGCGCGAGCTGGACCAGCCCCGAGCAATCGACGCCATCGCCCGAGCGGCCGCCCCAGAGATAGGGCGCGCCGACCAGCCGCTCGGCGACCGCGACCGGATCGGCCTCGCGCGTCTCGATCGGGGCGAGGTGGCGGCGGTGGATGAAACCCTCGGCCGCGCCGATGAACGGGCCGTCTTCCGACAGCGCCGCCACGCGGACCCCCATCGGCAGCCGTTCGGCCGGCGGCGCCTTGATGTCGGCCTGCGCGAACGCCAGCGCGGCGGGGGCGGAGACGATGTGCGTCGCCGCGATCACCGGGCCGAGCGCGGCCACCGGCACATAACCGACATAATGATCCGCCCGCGCGAAGCCCCACGCCCAATCCCCGCTCGCCTCCACAACCGCGAAGGTCTCGCCGCGCAGCAGCTCGGAGACGGCGCGGGCCTCGGCGGAAGGCGCGGCGCGCAGGGCGACGCGGGCGGCGAGGCAGCCATGATCGAGCGGCAGCGCGTAATGCGGTGCGAACACGCGATCGGCGAGCGCGATATCCGCCACGTCGCGGCGGACGGCGTGGGTGCGGGAGTCGAGCCGGCGGGTGGGGCCGGTCAGCCGGAAGCGCTTAACCGTGGGCGGAGTGCGCGAGCTGCGGACGGCGGCGCTCCTTGCCGGCGATGAGGCTCCTGAAGCCTTCAAGAAACTCCGCTCCCAGATTGGTGCGCGTCACGAAGATGTTGCGCCTGTCGCGCTCGTCGCGCTCGCGGCGCAGATAGCCGAGACGACCGAGCGTGTTCAAGGCGCGCGTGACCACCGGCTTCGAGACGCCGAGCACCGAGGCGAGCCCGCGCACCGTATGCGGGCCGTTGGTGCGGTACACGAGCAGCAGCAGCGCCATCTGGCGATTGGTAAGGTCCGGTTGCCCAGATCGCACATAGGCGACCAGCGCTTCCATCCAGGAGCTGAGGATATCGTTCTTCACTTCGAGACCATCCCGTCCCGCCCCGCACAGCACCTCCGGGGCTGCGGGGAAAACACGCGAAAGCGCGGTTCGTTTCCATCCCGTTCGAAAACTTGGCGAACGGCGTCAGGCCATGCGCGGAAAGCGGCGGCGCAGCATCTCCCACGCGGCGACGAGGCCGAGCGCCTCGCCCCCCTTGGGCCGACCCGGCCTGGCGGTCGGCCGCCAGGCGAAGGTGTCGAAATGCGCCCAGGGCACGCCCTCCTCGACAAAATGCTGGAGGAACAGCGCCGCCGTCACCGATCCCGCCATGCCGCCTTCGGGCGCGTTGTTGAGATCGGCGACATCGGATTTCAGCATCTCCTTGTAGCCGCCCCAGAGCGGCATCCGCCACAGCGGATCGCCCGCCGCTTCGCCGGCGGCGAGGAGATCGGCGGCGAGCGCGTCGTCATTGGCGAAGAGCGCGGGCAGGTCCGGCCCCAGCGCGATGCGGGCCGCGCCGGTAAGCGTGGCGAAATCGATCAGCAGGGCGGGGCTTTCCTCGCAGGCGCGGGCGAGCGCGTCGCTCAGGATCAGCCGCCCCTCCGCGTCGGTGTTGGCGACCTCGACCGAGAGGCCCTTGCGGCTGCGCAATATGTCGCCCGGCCGCATCGCATCGCCGGCCACCGCATTCTCCACCGCCGGGATCAGCAGGTGGAGGCGCACCGGCAGATGGTTGGCCATGATCAGATCGGCGAGCGCCAGCGCGTGCGCCGCGCCGCCCATATCCTTCTTCATCAGCCGCATGCCGGCGGCGGGCTTGATGTCCAGCCCGCCCGAATCGAAGCAGACGCCCTTGCCGACCAGCGCGAGACGGGGGTGGGCGGCATCGCCCCATTCGAGCTCGATCAGGCGCGGCCCGCGCGCGGGCGCGGCGGCGCGGCCGACGGCGGCGACCATCGGGAAGCCCTCGTCCAGCGCGTCGCCGCGGGTGACGCGGGTGCTGGCGCCGTGGCGGTTGGCGATCTCCTCGATGGCGGCCTGCAACTCGGCCGGACCCATCGCGTTGGCGGGCGTGTCGACCAGATCGCGGACCAGCGCCACCGCGCGGGCGAGCGCCGCCGTCTCCTCGATCCGCGCCGGATCGGCGGTGAGCAGCACGCGCTGCGGCGCGGGATCGGGATCGCGGCGGAAGCGATCGAAGCGATGCTGGGCGAGCAGCCAGCCGAGCGCGCCGGCGGGCGCGGGCTCGGACAGGCGATAGCTGCCTTCGGGCAGCTTCTCGGCGGCGGGCGCGAGATCCCAGGGGCCGACCGTCTCGGGCACGCCGAGCGCCGCCGACCATTCCTCCGGCTTGTTGCCGGGCAGCAGGGCGAACTCGCCGGGTTTGGCCTTGAAGGAGGCGGCGTGAGCGGCCGCGCGCACCCGCTCGGGCTGGGCGGCGAGCCATTCGTCCAGCCCTCCCGCATGGACGAGCTGGACGACATGCGCGGGCTGCCCGCGATCGGGCTGGAGGAGGGCGGTGAAGTCGGTCATGGCGAGCGTGTTAACGCGCGGCGGAGGCGGCGTCATCCGGCAACTATTGCTGTTAGGCCCCTCAGAGGCTGGTTGAATGTCCTCCCGTTCGCCCTGAGGAGGGGCTGAGCCTGTCGAAGCCTGTCAGGCGTCGTCGAAGGGCCCCGTCTCGAAGGCGTGCCCAGCCCCGTGCTTCGAGACGCCGCTTCGACTTCGCTCAGCGGCTCCTCAGCACGAACGAAAGGGGCATTTGGAAACTTTTCCATCCCTAGGGCGAACGGCGGGTTTGGGCCTCAGGCCGGAACCCCGAACAGATCATGCTCGTCGGCGTCCTCGATCGTGACGGGCGCGATGTCGCCGGGCTGGAGATGCCCCGCGTCGCGGAGGTGGACTTCGCCGTCGATCTCGGGGGCGTCGGCCCGGGAGCGGCCGGTGGCGCCGCCCTCGCCGTCCACCACGTCGATGATGACGTCGAGGGTGCGGCCGATCTTCGCCTGGAGCTTGGCGGCCGAGATGGCGGCGGTCTTCTCCATGATGCGGGCGTAACGCTCCTCCTTGACCTCCTCGGGCACCGGATCGGGGAGGGCGTTGGCGGCGGCGCCGGCGACCGGCTCGAAGCGGAAGGCGCCGACGCGATCGAACTGGGCTTCGTCCAGCCAGTCGAGCAGGTAGCGGAAATCCTCTTCGGTCTCGCCGGGAAAGCCGACGACGAAGGTGGAGCGGATCGCGATATCGGGGCAGATCGCGCGCCAGCTCTTCAGCCGCTCCAGCACCTTCGCCTCGTTGGCGGGGCGTTTCATCCGCCTGAGCACGGCGGGGGAGGCGTGCTGGAAAGGAATGTCGAGATAGGGGAGCACCAGCCCGTCCGCCATCAACGGGATGATCTGATCGACATGCGGATAGGGATAGACATAGTGCAGCCGGACCCAGGCCCCGAGCTTGCCCAGCTCGCGGGCCAGATCGGTCATGTGCGCGCGCACCTCCCCGTCGCCTTTCAGCGGATAGCTTTTGTGGCGGAGATCCACGCCGTAGGCCGAGGTGTCCTGGCTGATGACCAGCAGCTCCTTCGTGCCGGCGGCGACCAGCTTCTCGGCTTCGCGCAGGATCGCGTCCGGCCGGCGGCTGACGAGATCGCCGCGCAGCGAGGGGATGATGCAGAAGGAGCAGCGGTGGTTGCAGCCTTCGGAAATCTTGAGATAGCTGTAGTGCCTGGGCGTGAGCTTGAGATCGCGCGGCGGAGCGAGATCGAGATAGGGCGAGGCCTCGACCGGCGCGGCCTCGCGCACCGCGCCCACCACCTGCTCATATTGATGCGCGCCGGTGACGGCGAGCACGTCCGGGAAGCGCGCGCGGATCGTCTCGGCTTCCTTGCCCATGCAGCCGGTGACGATGACTCGGCCGTTCTCGGCGATCGCCTCGCCGATCGCCTCCAGGCTCTCCTCCTTGGCGGAATCGAGGAAGCCGCAGGTGTTGACCAGCACCACGTCCGCACCCGCATAATCGGGGGACATGGCGTAGCCGTCGGCGCGCAGCCTGGTCAGGATGCGTTCGGAATCGACGAGGTTCTTCGGACAGCCGAGCGAAACCATGCCGACCTTGGGCGGGGAGGGGAGTGTCGTTGCCATGGGAGCGGGCGCGCACATAATGCAGCGCAGGGGATTTTACCAGCGCCGCTAGGCTGTCGCCTCGCTCAGCCGGAGCGGCCCGGTTCCGGGCGTGGAGGGCTCCGGCTCGGCCAGCGTGGTGCGGTTGCGGCCTTCGGTCTTGGAGCGGTAGAGCGCGCGGTCGGCGGCGTCGAAGGCGTGGGCCAGCGCCTGCTCCGGCGGGCCGCCGCCGATCTCCGCGACGCCGAAGCTGGCGCTGAGCGGAAGATGCTCGTCGCCGATCGTTATGCCCCCGGCGACGGCCAGGCGGATGCGCTCGATCGTGGCGGCGGCGTCTCCGGCGCCGACCAGCAGAAGCGCGAACTCCTCGCCGCCGACGCGGCCGACCACATCGCCCGCGCGCACGCCGCGGCCCAGCTTCCGGCAGACATGGACCAGCGTCTCGTCGCCCGCGCCGTGGCCGTGGCGATCGTTGATCGCCTTGAAATGATCGATGTCGCACAGCGCCACCGCCGCCCGCTGGCGATGCCGCCGCGCGTTGGCGAGCGCGCGCAGCGCCGCTTCCTGAAAGCCGCGGCGGTTGAGGATGCCGGTCAAGGGATCGCGCGCGGCGAGGCGGCGAAGCTCGGCGGCGAGATCGGAGGCGAGCAGCAGGATCGCCGAGACGCCCGCCGCCACCACCGCCGGCGGCGCCGCCACCGCGAGGATCGCGTGATAGACGGCGGCGATATGCGCGTCGTCGGGCCGGGCGAGGAAGGCGAAGGTCCACAGCCCCGCCGCGAACTCGACCAGCGCGAGGATCGAGACGGCGAGGAACATCGCCCATTCGGCGGCTTCCGGATCGCGATCGCGCGGGATGATGGCGCGGGCGCAGACCAGCAGCGCGGCCGAGGAGAAGAGCGTCGCGCTCGAATAGCTGAACGGATGGAGCGCCGGGACCGGTGCGCTCGCCACCATGAAGAGGGTGACGGCGAGGGCGGCGGCGACGAACCAGCCGGCGCGCGACGGCAGCCCCGCACGCTGCCGCGCGCCCATCGCCACGAAGGGACTGGGCGCGATGACCAGGATGAAGGCCAGCGCCATCAGCAGGGGCGGGCGGCCGGAGACGAGCGCGGCGAAGTTGACGAGGCTCTGGAGCGCGCTCAGGCCGAAGGCGAAGCTCCAGCTCAGCGCGTGGCGGGGGTGGCCGAAGCTCGCCCAGGCGATGCCGAGCGCGATCGTCATCGTCAGGCTGCTGAAGAACAGCGCCGAGAGGATGACGATCATCAGCCCGGTGTCGGCCACGGGAGTCAGCCCCGTTTCGGCAGGTAACGCAGCGGATCGACCGGGGCGCGCTTGTCGCGGATCTCGAAATGGAGCTGGGGCGTGTTGACCGCGCCGGTGGCGCCCGCGCGCGCGATCACGTCGCCCTGGCGCACGCTCTGGCCGCGGGTGACGAGGATCTGGCCGACATGGCCGTAGGCGGTGATCCAGCCGTCGCCATGCTTGATGAGGATGAGGCCGCCATAGACGGCGATCGCCGAGCCCGCATAGGCGACCACCCCGTCGGCGGCGGCGCGCACCTCCTCGCCATTCTCGGCGGCGATGTTGATGCCGTCGTTGCGTCGCCCGTCCCCGGTCGGGCCGAAGCGGCCGATGATCCTGCCGGTCAAGGGCCAGGTGAAGCGGCCGGAGAAATTATTGGGCTCGGCCACCGCGACATCGGTGCGCAGCGGCTTCTTCGGCGACGCGGTGGCCTTCTTCGGCTCCTCGTTCTGCGCGATGGCGGGCTCGGAGCCGGTGACGAGATCGTCGATGTCGATGTTGAAGGCCTGGGCGCGCTGCTCGAGCGTTTCCTGCGGGGTCTGGCCGCGCGCGCCCGGCAGCAGCAGCCGCTCGCCGGTGCGCAGGATATAGGGGGGCTGGAGATCGTTGGCGGCGACGATCTCGGACCAGGGGATGCCGTAGGCGCGCGCGATGGCGAGGCCGGTGTCGCCCTCATGCACCAGATGATAGCGGCCGCCGGGAATGCGCAGCCGCTGGCCGACGCGCACGACGAAAGGCGGCGGGATATTGTTGGCGCGCGCGATCGCCTCCGATCCCGCGCCGGTGCGGTTGCCGATTGTGCGCAGCGTATCGCCCGGCTTCACGACATAGACGGAATCGGGAATGGCGCGGGCATTGGGCGTGACCTTGTGCGCCACCCAGGCCGGAGTCGGCTGGGCGACCGAACTCGCTGTTTCGCGGGCGGCGGAGGAAGGCGCTTCGTTCCGGGCCGCGGGCGCTTCGCCGTAGCCGGCGGGCGGATGACCGCGCGGAATGCAGCCGGCGAGCGCGAACAGCGCGAGAAGCGCGATCGCCCGGCCCTGCCGATGCTCCATGCCGCCACCCCCAACTGTCCCGGCGAAACGCTTAACCATCCCGGCGCGCGATGCCAAGGGAGGGGAGGGTATAACTCCCTCTCCCCTGCGGGGAGAGGGTTGGGGTGAAGGGGGGCGAGCGCAGCGCGAGCGTTCTCCCTATCGGCCGGGGGAACCCTCACCCAACCCTCTCCCAATGGGAGAGGGCTTTCAAGGGAGATTGCTTTTACCGCCTCAAATGCGCTGGCTCAGCACCTGGTAGGCCATCACCGCCGTCGCCACCGCGGCGTTAAGGCTGTCGGCCTTGCCGCGCATCGGCAGCTTCACGCGCAGGTCGCAGGCGTCCTCATAGTCCGCCGGCAGGCCGCGCGCCTCGTTGCCGACGAGGAGGAAGGTGGGCGCGGCGTAGCGGGGTTGGCGATAATCGGTGTCGGTCCGCAGGCTGAGCGCGACGAGCTGGCCGGGGCCGGAGCGCAGCCAGGGCAGGAACTCCGCCCACGGCGCGCGCGCGATCCTCTGCGTGAACAGCGCCCCCATCGAGGCGCGCACCGCCTCGACGGAGAAGGGATCAACGCACTCGTCCACCAGGATCAGCCCGCCCGCACCGACCGCGTCGCCGGTGCGCAATATGGTGCCGAGGTTGCCCGGATCGCGCAGCGACTGGGCGACGATCCAGATGTCGGAGACCGAGCGGTCGATCGCCGTGAGCGCGGTATCGAACTCGTCGAACACGCCGATCACGGTCTGCGGATTGTCCTTGCCGGACAGCTTGTGGAGAATGTCCCGCGTCGTCTCGATAGCCTCGCCGTCCGCGCGCTCGACGGCGGCGGCGAGGCGGCGGACCAGCGCGTGATCGCGCATCTCGGCGGTGTAGAAGATGTGGCGGGGCAGGCGGCCCGCCTCCTCCGCTTCGGCGAGGATGCGCAGCCCCTCGGCCATGAACATCCGCTCCTCGCGCCGGTGCCGCTTCTCGCGCAGCAGGCGCACGCGTTTGACCAGCGGATTGGAAAAGGCGGTGATTTCGCGGGGCATGGCCCCGCCTAGCCGCGCGGCCGCGGGTTCGCCAGCGCGGAGAGCACGCCGCGCAGGGTGCGGACCTCCTGCGCGTTCCAGCCGGGCTTGGTGAGGAGAGTACGGAGCGTCCGCTTGGTGGCGGGCACGCGGTCCGGCGGATAGAAATAGCCTGCGTGCTCGAGCATCTCGTCGAGCTGTCCGATCATGCCGTCGAGCTCCGCTTGGGGCGCGGGGGGATCGAGCACGGTAGCGGTCGGCTGGACGAGCTTCTCCTGCTTCGACCATTCATAGGCGACCAGGATCACCGCCTGCGCCAGATTGAGCGATCCGAACTCGGGATTGATCGGCACCGTCAGGATCGCGCGGGCGATGGCGACGTCGCCGGTCTCCAGCCCCGAGCGCTCCGGCCCGAACAGGATGGCGGAGCGGCCGGCGGCGGCGTGGATCTCCGCGGACGCCTCGGCCGGGGTCAGCACCGGCTTGGTGACGCCCCGCTTGCGGACCGTGGTGGCGTAGACATGCGAGCAATCCGCCACCGCGTCCGCCACGCTGTCATAGACCCGCGCCTGCTCGAGTATGCTGTCCGCGCCGGAAGCGGCGGGCCCGGCGTCCGGATTGGGCCAGCCGTCGCGCGGCGCGACGAGGCGCATCTCGGTCAGGCCGAAATTGAGCATGGCGCGCGCGGCCTTGCCGATATTCTGCCCGAGCTGGGGGCGGACGAGGACGATGGCGGGGGCGCCGGGGTTGGCATGAGCCCTTCGAGACGGGCCTTCGCTCAGTCCCTCCTCAGGGCGAACGGAGAGAGAGGGAGATTCATCCTTCCTTTTCCGTTCGCCCTGAGGAGAGGCTGAGCCTGTCGAAGCCTCGTCTCGAAGGGCTCCCCGACTCGCTAACCGCCGCACCTGTTCCCAATCGCCTGCGATCAGCGCCTCCTTTTTTGCGCGTGACCAGCCCTTAACCTGCTGCTCGGCCGCCAGCGCTTCTTCCCTAGTGGGGAAATGTTCGGACCAGACCAGCTGCACTGGCCGCCGCGTTTGCGTGTAGCCGGAAATATCGCCTCGTTGATGCTGAGCAATCCGCTGCTCCAGATCATCCGTATGGCCGACATAGAAGCTGCCGTCAGAACAGCGGAGCAGATAGGCAGCGAACGGCACGGCTGGTCCTTCGATACGGGCCTTCGACAAGCTCAGTCCCTACTCAGGACGAACGGGAGTGGAAAGAAGGCGAGGCCTATGTTTTCCCCACCTCGCTCACATTGCCGGCGAACGCCTCGAAGTCCCTGGCTTCGGTGAAATCCTTGTAGACGCTGGCGAAGCGGATGTAGGCGACGGGATCGATGCCTTTCAGCCCCTCCATCACCATCTCGCCGATGCGTTCCGAGCCGACCTCGTTCTCGCCGGAGGTTTCGAGCTGACGCTGGATGCCGGAGACGAGGCGGTCGATGCGTTCGGGGTCGATCGGGCGCTTGCGGCAGGCGATGGCGATCGAGCGTTCGAGCTTGCCGCGCTCGAACGGCTCGCGCCGGCCGCCAGCCTTCGCCACCGTCACCTCACGGAGCTGCACGCGCTCGAACGTGGTGAAGCGGCCGCCGCAGCCTTCGCACTGACGGCGGCGGCGGATGGTCGCACCGTCTTCGGAAGGGCGGCTGTCCTTCACCTGGCTGTCTTCATGGCCGCAGAAGGGGCAGCGCATCGTTCATCCTTCCAACCGTTCGCTCGGGGCGAACGGAGATGATGCTCAGTAGATCGGAAAGAGCTCGCACAGCGCGCGGACCCGCGCCCGCACGTCCGCCTCCACTGCCGGATCGCCCGCCTCGCCCTTGGCCCGAAGCCCGTCGAGCACGTCGGCGATCATGTCGCCGATCTCGCGGAACTCGGCGATGCCGAAGCCGCGCGTCGTGCCCGCGGGCGAGCCGACGCGGATGCCCGAGGTCTTGACCGGGGGCAGCGGATCGAAGGGGACGCCGTTCTTGTTGCAGGTGATGGCGGAGCGCTCCAGCGCCTCGTCCGCGTCCTTGCCGGTGACGCCGAGCGGGCGGAGATCGACCAGCGCGAGATGCGTGTCGGTGCCGCCCGCCACCAGATCCGCCCCGCGCTCCTTCAGCCGCGCCGCCAGCGCCTTGGCGTTGTCCACCACGGCGCGCGCATAAGCCTTGAACTCGGGCTGGAGCGCCTCGCCGAAGGCCACCGCCTTGGCGGCGATGACGTGCATCAGCGGGCCGCCCTGCAAGCCGGGGAACACCGCCGAGTTGATCTTCTTCGCGATCGCCTCATCGTCGGTGAAGATCGCGCCGCCGCGGGGGCCGCGCAGCGTCTTGTGGGTGGTGGTGGTGACGACATGGGCGTGGCCGAAGGGGGAGGGGTGGACGCCGCCCGCCACCAGCCCGGCGAAATGCGCCATGTCGACCATCAGCTTCGCGCCCACCTCGTCGGCGATGGCGCGGAAGCGGGCGAAATCGAGGATGCGCGGATAGGCGGAGCCGCCGGCGATGATGAGAGTGGGCCTGTGCTCCTTCGCCAGCCGCTCGACCTGATCGAAATCGATCAGATGATCGTCCGGCCGCACGCCATATTGCACGGCGTTGAACCATTTGCCCGACATCGCCGCCTTCGCGCCGTGGGTGAGGTGCCCGCCGGCGTCGAGGCTGAGGCCGAGGATGGTGTCGCCCGGTTTTGTCAGCGCCAGCATCACCGCGCCGTTGGCCTGCGCGCCCGAATGCGGCTGGACGTTGGCGAAGCCGCAGCCGAAGAGTTGCTTGACGCGCTCGATCGCCAAGGCTTCCACCTCGTCCGAAGGCGCGCAGCCCTGATAATAGCGCTTGCCGGGATAGCCTTCGGCATATTTGTTGGTGAAGACCGAACCCTGCGCCTCCAGCACTGCTTTGGAGACGATGTTCTCGGACGCGATCAGCTCGATCTGGTGGCGTTCGCGATCAAGCTCATGGGTGACGCCGGCGAAAACGGCGGGATCGGACTCGGCGAGCCCGCGCGAGAAGAAACCGTCCGAGCGGATGTCGGTGACGGGCGAGGGCTGGATGCTCATGCGGGCTCCTTCTCGAAGGCGGGGTGGGAGAGCTTGGCGACGCGGCGCCGGTGGCGGTCGCCGCCGAAAGGCGTGGCGAGGAAAGCTTCGAGACAGGCCTTGGCCTGCTCGATCCCGATCAGCCGCGCGCCCATCGCCAGCGCGTTGGCGTCGTTATGCTCGCGCGCGAGGCGGGCGGAGAGGGGCTCGGAGACAAGCGCGCAGCGCAGCGCCGGGTGGCGGTTGACGGCGATCGAGATGCCGATCCCCGATCCGCACAGAGCCACGCCGCGATCGGCGCTCCCCTCCGCCACCGCCTGAGCGAGCTTGTAGCCGTAATCGGGATAATCGACCGAAGCCTCGCTCTCCGGGCCGAGATCGGCCGCCTCATGGCCCAGCGACCGGGCATGTTCGACCAGCGCGGCCTTCATCGCGACGGCGGCATGATCGGAGGCGAAGGCGATGCGGAGCGCCATCGGCGAGGCTCCCTTGCAGGCGGGTGATTCGGAACGCCGCCTCTCTAGGGGAGCGGGCGCGATCATGCCAGCGCTTGCCCTTGCCGCCGCGCTTCTCCACCCTTGGTCAAGAATATCGGGCTAAGGCCGCCGAGGGAATCACAGGGGTGGAGCGGGGATGAACGGATTGTCGAGGCGGGCGCGGCAGGTGCCGATCGCGCCCAAGCTGCTGGGGGCCGCGGGGCTGCTGCCGCCGCTGATCGCGATCATCGCGCGGCTGGCGGCGGGCGGCGGCGAGCCGGTGGCGGGCGCGCTGCTCAAGCTCGCCATCTTCTATGGGATGCTGGTGCTGAGCTTTCTGGGCGGCATCTGGTGGGGCGTGGCGAGCGCGCGTGCGCCCGAGGAGAAACAATCCCAGCTTCTGGTGCTGGCGATCGCGCCGCCAATCGCCGCGCTCGCGCTGTTCATCCTGACGACGCCGCTGCCGCTGCTCGCCACCATCCTGCTCGCCATCCTGATCGCGGCGAGCCCGCTCGCCGACGCCTGGCTCGCTTCGATGAAGCTGACGCCCCCCTGGTGGATGCGCCTGCGCTTGCCGCTTTCGCTGATAATGGGCGTGCTGGTGCTGGTGCTGGCTCTGCTGCTGGCTTTGTAAGACGGATCGGTCCCGGTCGATCCTTTGCTGGCTTGACTCAGCCTTCCGCGCGGGCGGCGGCGCGGGATTCGAGGAGATCCCAAAGGCCGCGATGCTGGGCGAGCAACTGCTCGGCCCCGAAACCCATCGCCCGTTCAAAACCGGGCGTATCGCCGAGCGCGGTCGCGGTTTCGATCGAATCCTCGAAGGAGGGAAGGTCGAGCGGGGGCGGGACGAGGCCGACGCGGTCGGCTGCGGCATCGAGAATGACGCGGGTCGCCGGCCAGTCGAGCGCCAGCGCCATCGCCGCGCCGAAGGCGGTGCCAGCGCGATCGGATTGGGAGAGAGTGGCGAGCGCATGACGCTGCGCCGTCACCACCGCTTCGCTCTGCGCCTGGCCGGGCGTGCTGGGCAGCGGACCGACCGCGACGACGAGGCGGGTGAGATAGCCGCGTTCCGAAGCAAAGGCCGCCGCCGCGCTGTAGAGCCACTGGCGTGCCGCAGGTTGCGGCGTGCGATCGGCGGCATGATCGATGACACCCGGATAGCGGGCATGAAGCATGCAAAGCAGGTGCGCGGCATCGGCGAGATCGCGCATGGCGTGCGGATTCTCGATCCGAGCGGCGAGGGCGGGCCAGCTATGGTTCGCGCAGCCGTCTTCGCCGAGCAGGGCGGCGAGCCTGTCGGCGATGCCGATGCCCGTCCTGCCGTTATGCGCCATTACTCCCATCACGCCCTCCGCGAACCCGCGCCGGACGGACGAGCCGCGCCGGCGTGCTTCCGCCCATAGCGCGGAGGGGTAAAGAGCGGGTTTATCGCTGGGCTTAACCGGTTCACTCTCTCCGCACCACCCGCCGCACCGTTCGGCTCGGTTCCGCCCCCCAGGCATATTTGTAAGGCTCCTCCCCGCGCAGGAAATGGAACTCGGTGGCGTGTTCGTCCGTGGCTGCGTCGATCAGGCGGGCGAAGGCGAGCGTGCCGAAGCTCTGGCCGGGAATGCTCATGTCCACACCGTTGATGTAGGAGTGGAAGCGACGCCCATCGGTGAAGCCCAGCAGCGCCGCGAGGATGCGGCCTTCATGCCGCACCAGCGCGAAACGGAGCAGGCCGGCGGCGGCGAGCGCCCCGGCGGCGGCGCGCAGGAAGGCGCGGACGCGAGGATCGGCGAGCACGCCCGGCTCGCCTTCGCGCCGCCAGCGATCGGCGTGGAGCGCGAACAGGGCGTCGAGCGCCTCCTCCAGTTCCTCCGGTGCGGCGAGCGCGGCGACGACGCCGCCCAGCCGCTCGGCGCGGTGGAGATCGTGGACCACCTTGCGCCGCCGACTCTTGCTCAGGGCGGCGAGCAGCGGGCCCTGCCCGGGCAGGCGGACGACCGGGCAGATCTCGCCGGGTTCGTCCTCCGCGCGCCAGCCCGGCGGCGGAGCGGCGAGCAGCGGCGAGCCGGGGTGCAGATCGGGCAGCAGCAGCTCGTCGCAATCGGCGGCGACTTCAGTCATCGCCACCCACAGCCGTTCGACTGTTTCCGCTTCCGCCGCGGGATCGACCAGCGCGTCGCAATAATCGCTGTGCCCCGCGCCGACCGGGCAGAGCCGCCGGGCGTTCCCGTCTTGCCAGACGAACATCGGCAGCGCGGCGACGAGGCCGCCCGCCTCGTTCCGGATCGCGACGTCCCGGCGTTCGCCGCCGCCGAGATGCGTCCACCACGCCTCCAGCCAGGCGGGGGACTGGAAGGGCGTTGCGCGCGGATCGCGCCGCCACAGCGCCCAATGCTCCTCCGTCGTCATACCGCGCGCCGGAGATGGAAACCGATCCCGTCCCACAGCCGGAAGGGGCGCTCGCCCGCGCGCAGCACGGTGAAGCCGAACGTCTCGGCGAAGCCGTAGGCCTCCGCTATGTCGCGCCCGACGTCGCCGCGATAGGACCAGTTGAAGACGAGGAAATCGCCGGCCGGGCGCAGCACGCGGGCGATCTCGGCCGTCATGCCCGCCATCACCTCCGGCCCGGCGCGGACGAGGAAGGGGAAGCTGTCCGCCGCCAGCGCCAGATCGATGCTGCCGTCCGCCAGCATGGCGAGATCGCGGCCGTTGCCCTCGACGAAGCGCAGGTTGGGGACGGCGGCGGCGCGCGCCCGCGCCTCGGCCAGCATGTTGGGCGAGAGATCGAGCCCGATCACCTCGCGCGCATCAGGCGCGAGCGCGATCGCCACCCGGCCGATGCCGCAGCCGAGATCGAGCAGGGCGCGGCCCTCGACCGGCGACCAGTTTCGGATCACCTCCACCAGCTCCGCGGTCGCGGCGCCGAGCAGGGCGGGGTCGCCGAGCGCGTAGAGGGCCACCCCCGGCTCGGGGGCTTCCTCGGCGAGCCGGTCGAACAGCGCGCGGGTCGCCCCGATCTCGTCGCCCGACGGATCGATCCCGCTGCGGGCGAGGTCGGCCAGTTTCTCCAGCCTCACATGCGAAGCGAGAGCGGCGAGCGGGGCGGCGGCGGGATCGGCTTCGGCGAGGCGCGCCAGCCGCGCGGTGTCGGGCGGATCGCCGCTCATCAGCAGCCGCGCGAGCGCCACCGGCGGCGAGATGGCCCCCGCCGCCAGTTCGCGCAGCGTCGGTTCCCAGGCGGCGGGCGCGCCGCTCACGCCGCGAGCCTTCGATAGAGGGCGAGATAGGCCTCCGTCACGCGATCCAGCGCGAAACGCTCGCAGGCCACGCTGCGGCAGACGAGCGGGTCGATCGAATCGATCCGGCCGATCGCCTCGGCCAGCGCCTCGACGCCTTCGACCAGGAAGCCGGTGACGCCCGGCTCGACGATCTCGGCCAGCGCGCCGGCGCGGTAGGCGATCACCGGCGTGCCGCAGGCGAGCGCCTCCATCGCCACCAGCGAGGAGGTTTCAGGCGCGGTGGAGGGGATCAGCACGCAGCGCGCCTCGGCCAGCAGGCGGCGCTTGGCCTCGCCCTCCACCGGCCCGATGAAACGGCGCAGGGCGTCCAGCCGGGGCCGCACCTGCTCCTCGAAATAGCGGCGGTGGAAGGCGTAGGGGAACAGCCGCCCGGCGGCGATCAGCGGCGCGCCCGCGATCCGCGCCGCCTCGATGGCGTCGGGAAAGCCCTTCTCCGGCGCGACGCGGCCGAGGATCAGCGCATAATCGCCCCGCTTGCCCCAGGGGCGGTAAAGATCGGTGTCGACGCCGTTGGCGATGGGCGGCAGCAGATCGAGCCCCGGCGGGGCGCGGCCCGCCTGATCGGCCGAGACGGGGTTGAACCAGGTGCGGGGCCGGGGCGCGGGCGGCAGCGATCCGGGCGGATACCAGTCGAAAGGGAGGTGCAGCGTCACCAGCACGGGCGGGCCGGGCGGCGGCAGGCAGGCGGCGAAATCGAGATTGTGGAGATGGACGATATCCACGCCCTCTCCCTCGATCGCCTCGGCGATGCGGGCGCGCATCAGCGTGTGGAGGGACTCGCGATCGGCATGATCGAGATCATCGGACGGCGCGGGGATCGCGATCAGATCGCCCGCGGCGGTCGATCCCTCGGCGGCGACGACGATCGAGCGGTGCCCGGCCGCCGCCAGCGCGCGATCGAGCTGGGCCAGCACCTGCTCCGATCCGCCCACCGGATCGGCGGTGACGGGGGCGAAGGGATAGGCGACGCTCAAGACCGTCAGGGACACAAGGCCAGCTCCGCGCCCGCCCGCTCCCGCCAGCGCTCCGACGTCATCGCCCAGCCGAAGCCGTCATAGAGGCAGGCGGCGGGCGGAGGCGGGGCGGCGAAGTCGTAGGCCGGGGCCGCCCGCCAGCGCTCGACCTCCGGCCGCCAGCCGTCGATCACCGCCGCCTGGGTGGCGTGGGCGGCGATCGCGGCGTCCAGCCGGGGCCGCTTGGCCTCGGGAATGGCGCGCGTCCGCTCGGGGCGGGAAGGATCGGGCCAGAAACGGCCGAAGCGCCGCGCGCCCTCCGCCGCATGATAGCAGGCGAACTCGACCAGCGCGGGCGGCGCGCCGCGCCGGCGCGCGATCCGTTCGGCGGCGAGGCGGGCGGCCAGCGCCGCCGCGTCGTGATCGGGATGGCCGCCCTCATAGGGGTGGGTGAGAAGGGCGACGGCGTCGGCGCAATCGCGCGCGAGGCGATCGGCGAGCTCCGCCAGATGCTCGACCGCCTCCTGATCGGGAAAGCCGTAGGACAGCCGCGCGGGCGCGACCTCCAGCGCGGCGAGGGCCGCGTCCAGCTCGGCGGCGCGGGCGCGGGCGTAGGCCTTGCGGCTGGCGAAGCCCAGGCGGCGGGCGTCGGCCATGTCGCGCGGCGCGCCGTCGGTGACGTGGATGAGGAGCAGCCGCTCCAGCCGGGGCAGCGCCGCGCCCGCCCACAGGCTCTCGTCGTCGGGATGGGCGACGATCAGCGCCACCGGCCCGGCGATGCGGCCGCCGCCCGCCAGCAGGCCGGCGAAATCCTCGCTTGTCACCGCGCGCCGCCCGAAAGCAGCCCGATCGCCGAGCGATAGCCGCCCAAGGTGCCGACATCGACATAGCTCTCGCCCGCGCGCACGCCGACCGCCTCGTTGCCGCGCGCGAGCCAGGCGTTGACCAGCGTGCCGATATATTCGTCGCCGCGATCGGGCTCGCGCCACAGCGCATGCAGATCGTGCAGCACGCGGCCCGGCATCTTGAACGCCCCCCACACCCAGTTCGAGCGCGCGCCCTGCTGCTTGACCTGGATCTCCTCCACCCGATCGCCTTCGCCGAGCACCACCGCGTCGAACAGCTCGGGCGTTTCGACCGGGAACAGCAGGAAGGAGAGGCGATCGTCGGGCAGACGCGCCAGCCCGTCGGCGGGGAACCAGATGGTGTCCGGCAGGCCGATCAGCACCGGCTCGTCCGGCGCGATCAGCGGGCAGGCGCGGAAGATGGCGTCGCACAGCCCCCCGGCGTTGCTCTGGACGACGAAGGCGGTTTCCGCCCCGCGCACGCCGCCGCCATAATAGCTCATGATGTCCGCCTTCGTAGGCGAGATCACGAAGCAGATGCGGTCCGCGCCGCCCGCCACCATGCGATCGACCAGATATTCGCTCACCGCCTTGGGCCGTTCGCAGCCGTCCGCGTCGATGCGGCTGCCGACCGGCAGCAGCTCCTTGGAGAAGGCGAGGGGCTGGATGCGGGTGCCGTTGCCGGCGGCCGGGATGATCCCCCACATGCCGCTCATGCCGCCGCCATCGCGCGGCCGTCGGCGCTGGCCGATTCGATCAGGCCGATCAGCTCCCCGGCGCGCCGGGCGGAGCTGTGCTCGGCCAGCACCCGCTCGCGCGCGCGCTCCGCGATTCGCCGCAACTCCGCGTCCGTCCGATCGAGCGCGGCGAGCGTGTCCTCCGCGTCATGCGCGATCAGTATCTCCTCGTCCGGCGTGAAGAAGGCGTCCAGCCCCTCCCACCAGTCGGAAAGCAGGGGCGCGCCGCACGCCGCCGCCTCGAACAGGCGGCCGGACGGGCACCAGCCCATCGCCGCCATGTCCCCGCGCGTGACGTTCAAGGTGAGGCGCGAGGAGCAGAAGAAGGCGGGATGGTCGCAAGGCGCGACGTGGCGCATGAAGAAGATATTGGGCTTCCATGGGAAATCGGCGGGGTAACCCGATCCGCCGATCACGAAGCGCAGGTCCGGCCGCGCCGCGGCGGGGGCGACGAACAGCCGCTCCAGCGCCGCCTGACGATCCGCCGCATAAGTGCCGAGATAGCTGAGATCGCCCCCGAACAGCGCCTGCGCCGGCGCGGGCCTGTGAGTGGAGGGATCGACATGGCCGTAGAGCGGCCGGGGGCGGCGCGCGCCCAGCCGATCGCGCAAGGCGTCGAGCGCGCCGCCGCCGGTGTAGCTCAGCACCAGATCGAAGCCGCCGAGGCCTTCGGGCGGAAGATAGTCCACCGTCTCGTGCGCGGCGAGGCGGGCGAGCGTCACCGGCGTATCGAGATCGTAGAAGACCGAAAGCCCGCGCCCCTCCTGCTCGATCAGCCGCGTGGCGGGGATCGCGTCCGGGCAATAGGAGGTGACGAACAGCGCGTCGGCGTCGAGGACCGCGCGCCTGGCGGCGAGCACCTCGCTCCAGTCGTCATAAAGAAGCAGGGTCGCGCCCGGAAGTTCCGTCAGGTCGCGGGCGCCGGCGTACCAGGGCATGTTGCGTTCGAGGAAGAGGATGTCGTGGCCGGCTTCGGCGAGGGCGCGGATCAGCCCGCGCCAGAGGGTGGCGTGGCCGTTGCCCCAGGAGGAGCTGACGGTCAGGCCGAAGATGGCGAGCTTCATCCTACTCTCCTGCTGCCGCGACCTCCTCGAAACGAGGGGCCGCCGCTCCTGTTCCTGAGACTTTTCAAAGCGGATGCGCGGCGTGGGGGTGAAGGCGCGAGAGCCGTCGCCCTGCCGTGCGCGCGAAGGGGCGCGCCCCGGAAGGACGCCGCCTGAGGCGCGATGACGGCGCTCGAGCGGGAAGACAGCGCCCCGGCACCGGCGGACGTCAGCCGTGCCGATGCTGGCGAGCCGGACGGACATTCCCCGGCTCTCGGGGCCGCATCCGATATAGGCGCGGCCGAGCCGGAATCCAGCGCGGCCTTTCCGGCGGCGGTGAGCCAAAGCGGGGAACCGGCCGCTCCCGCACCGGAAGACAGGCGCGGGCGCGGCTTGTTCTCTCTATCGGCGCCTCGGGCGCCGGCCTCTCATCCGTGCGGGGGAATCGCATCGGGCGTTTCGCGCGGCCTTCGCTTGGAGTAGGGCGGGGGCGAGGAGAGGCGTTTGCAGACGGCGCAACGGATGATCGGCCGGGATTGGCGAGGCGCGGCGGCGCGGCTCGATCGCGCCGCCCTGGCGATCGTCGCGGTCGGCGCGCTGCTGTGGTGGGCCTGCCGCTTCCACGCGGCGAGCGTGCCGGCGTGGCTGCCCTGGGATTTCTCCTGGCCCTGGTATCTCGCCTTCGCCTTCACCGGGCTGTGGTATGCGCGCGGGCTGAGGCGCGGGGCGGGCCAGCCCTTCTGGCGGACGGCGCTGTTCACGCTGGGCATGGCGCTGATGTGGGCGGTGCTCCAGACGCGCTACGAATATGCCGCGCAGCACATGTTCTTTCTGAACCGTATCCAGCATGTCGTGATGCACCATCTCGGGCCGTTCCTGGTGGCGGCGGCGTGGCCGTGGCGGACGATCCGGGCGGGCATGCCGCGCGCCCTGGACTGCGCGCTGGACGGCTCCTTCTGCGCCCGGATATTGCGCGCCGCCCAGCAGCCGGAGGTGGCCTGCATCCTGTTCGCCGGGCTGGTCGCGCTGTGGCTGATCCCGTCCGTCCACTTCGTCGCGATGATCGATCCGCTGCTTTATCAGATGATGAACTGGTCGATGGTGGCGGACGGCCTGCTCTTCTGGTGCGTGGTGCTCGATCCCCGGCCGGAGGCGGAGGCGCATAACGGCTTCGCGGCGCGCGCGATCATGGGCGTGGCGGTGATGTTCCCGCAGATCGCGATCGGCGCGGCGCTCGCCTTCGCCGACCATGATCTCTACTCCTTCTACGCCTGGTGCGGCCGCCTCTTCCCCTCGATCGACGCGCTCGCCGACCAGCGCATCGGCGGCCTGATCGTCTGGATTCCGCCGGCGATGATGAGCGCGCTGTCGCTGATCCTGGTGCTCAACAATGCCCGCATCGACGCCGAGCGCCGCGAAGGCCCGCGCAAGCAGGCGGAGGGCGGCGTCTCCAGCGCGAGCTGGACGGGGCGTTGAGTTAATCCCGCGACAACCATTGCCGACTAGGCTCCACGCCGAGTCGGATAGGGAGCCACGGGAATGATCAGGACGGCCAGCCTGCGTCGGCAGCATGACGCCGCCATTCTTCTGGTGGGCGAGATCAAACAGCTGATCGCAGAGCTCGGAGATGCGCCGCACGCCGACGGCGCTTTCCGCATCACCCTGCTGTTCGCCAAGCTGACCGGCGCACTGCGCATCCACTTCGCGCAGGAGGACAAGTTTCTTTATCCTGCCATGATGGCTTCGGGCCGGGGTGGGACGGCGGCGACCGCGCGGCGTTTCTTCGAGGAGATGAGCCGGATCGGGCCGGCATTCGCGGATTATGTGGAGAAGTGGCGCACCAGCGCGGGGATCCTCGCCGACTGGAAGGGCTTTCGCTGCGAGACGGAGGCGCTGTTCGCCGCGCTCGCGGACCGCATCGCGCGCGAGAATGCCGAGCTCTACCCCCTCGCCGACGATCTGGGGGAGGGGGACGCGGCGCACCGCGCCGCCTGACGCGCGGGCTTGCCGGGCGCGGCCGCGGCGCGATAGCCTGCGGTCCATGAACCTCATCTCGATCCTGATCGGCCTTGTCGCGCTCGCCTGGGCGCTGATCGCCTTCGTGCCGCTGTTCGGCTGGATGTATTGGTTCGTCTTGCCCATCGCGCTGCTCGGCCTCGCCTTCGGCGTGCTGTCGAGCCGTCGCGGCGGCCGCAACCTCAACCTGCTGGTGATCCTGGTGGGCGTCGTCCGGCTGGCGATCGGGCACGGGATCTTCTGAGCCGATGGGCGCGGCGGCTGAGGGCGTGAAGCTGCACGAAAGCTGGCGCGAGCCGCTGGGCGCCGAGTTCGCCAGCCCCTATATGGCCGCGCTCAAGCAGTTCCTGCTGGCCGAGAAGGCGGCGGGCAAGCGCATCTTCCCCAAAGGCGGCGAATGGTTCCGCGCGCTGGACCTCACCCCGCTCGAGAAGGTGCGGGTGGTGATCCTGGGGCAGGATCCCTATCATGGCGAAGGTCAGGCGCATGGCCTGTGCTTCTCCGTCCGCCCCGGCGTCCGCCCGCCACCGAGCCTCGTCAACATCTACAAGGAGCTGAAGAGCGATCTCGGCGTCGAGCCCGCCCGCCACGGCTTCCTGGAGCATTGGGCGGAGCAGGGGGTGCTGCTGCTGAACTCGGTGCTCACCGTCGAGCTGGGCCGCGCCGCCTCGCACCGCGAGCGCGGCTGGGAGCGCTTCACCGACGCGGTGATCCGGCTGGTGGCGGCGCGCCCCGATCCGGTGGTGTTCCTGCTGTGGGGCAGCTACGCGCAGAAGAAGGCCGCGTTCGTCGATTCGGTGGAGCGCGGCGGCCGGCATCTGGTGCTGAAAGCGGCGCATCCCTCGCCGCTTTCCGCCCATAACGGTTTCTTCGGCTGCCGCCATTTCTCCAAGGCCAACGCCTTTCTGGAGAGCCGGGGCCTGCCGCCGATCGACTGGGCGCTGCCGGCGGTTTAAGCGCCGGCTACTTCCGCACCCACACCCGCTTGCCGCCGATCCACGTCTCCTCCACCTGGGTTTGGCGGAGCGCCTGCGGGTCGGCGGTGGTCATGGGATCGCGGTCGACGAGGACGAAGTCGGCCTCATGGCCGGGCTCGAGCGAGCCGATCACGTCCTCCGCTCTGGCGGCATAGGCCGCGCCGGTGGTGAAGGCGGCGAGCGCCTGGCCGATGCCGATCTTCTCCTGCGGCTGCCAGCCGCCGGCGGGCTGGCCCTGCGCATCCTCGCGGCTGATCGCGGAGGCCATGCCGGGGAAGGGATTGGGGCTTTCCACCGGATAATCCGATCCGAAGGCGAGCGGCACATGCTCGGCCAGCATCGTCGCCCAGGCGTAATCGCCTTTCAGCCGGTCGGGGCCGAGCCGCTTCTCGGCCATCTTCCAGTCGCTCGTCTCGTGCGTCGGCTGCATCGAGGCGACGATGCCGTGCTCGGCGAAGCGGGGCAGATCGGCGGGATCGACGATCTGGGCATGCTCGATCCGCCAGCGGCGATCGCCCTTGTAGGTCTGCGCCAGCTCGTCGATCGCGTCGAGCACCTCGGCGTTGGCGGCGTCGCCGATCGCGTGGATGGCGACCTGGAAGCCGTCCATCGCCGCGCGGCTCATCAGATTCTTGAGCTTGGTGTCGCTCAGGAGCGATATGCCGCGGGTGGAGGGCATGTCGGCATAGGGTTGCTTGAGCCACGCCCCGCGCGAGCCCAGCGCGCCGTCCGCGAACAGCTTGACGCCGACCATGCGGAGATGATCATCGTAAAGCCACGGCGTCGGCCCGGTGCCGGCGATGGAAAGCGTGGTCGGCACGCCGAGGCCGTAGCTGATGATGCGGATGCGTAGCGCGCCCACGTCGCCCGCGCGGCGCAGCACGTTCCAGTCGTCCTGGCTGGTGCCCATGTCGCAGGTGGCGGTGACGCCGAAGGCGAGCAGCGCGGCCTGCGCCTTGCGAAACGCCTCGTCGCGCTCGACCGGCGCGGGCTCGGGCACCGCCTTGCGGATCAGCGCCTGCGCGGCATCTACGAACAGGCCGGTCGGGCGGCCCCTGGCGTCGCGCTCGATATGGCCGCCGGGCGGATCCTTCGTGTCGGCGGTGATCCCGGCCGCCGCCATCGCCGCCGAGTTGGCGACCAGCGCGTGCCCGTCCACCCGCTCCAGAACCACCGGGCGATCCTTCACGGCGAGATCGATATCCTGCGCGGTGGGGAAGCGGCCGAGGCCCCAGATCTCCTGATTCCAGCCGAAGCCCTGAATCCAGGCCGGCGTCTCGTGATGCGCCGCCCAGTTGGCGAGCTTCGTCTGCGCGTCAGCGAGCGAGATGGTGCCGGTGAGGTTGAGCCCCATCAGCGAAAAGCCATACTCCATGATGTGCCCGTGCGCGTCGATCAGGCCGGGGAGAAGCGTACGGCCCTTGCCGTCCAGCCTGAAATCGAGCCATTCGGGCCGCTCGTCGCCGGGCTGGAGCAGCTTCTTCACCTTGCCGTCCTTGCCGATCAGCAGGCCGGTGAAATGTTCGAGCTTGCCGTGTGCGTCGAAGGTGTAGCCGTTCACATTGTCGAGCAGCCCGCCGACGGTGGGCGGCGGCGCGGCGTATTTCGGCTTCTTCCGGGCGGCGGCCGGAGTGGCGAGGAGGGCGAGGGCGGCGAGCGCCAGCACCCCCCTCCCGATCCCCTTTCCCCGTTCGTGCCGAGCGCAGTCGAGGCGCGTGATCCGGGCGGTTCGCTTGGGGCATGTCCTTCGACTGCGCTCGGGAAGAACGGAGGATAGGAGAAAAAGATCGCTCATTTCCGCAGCCGCCGGACGATCGCCGAGGTGTCCTGCCTCCCGCCGCCCATTGCCTGCACCTCAGCGTAGAACTGATCGACCAGCGCCGCCACCGGCAGGCTCGCCCCGTTCGCGCGCGCTTCATCGAGCGCGAGGCCGAGATCCTTGCGCATCCAGTCGATCGCAAAGCCGAAATCGAACTCGTCCTTCGCCATCGTCCCCCAGCGGTTGACCATCTGCCAGCTCGACGCCGCGCCGCCCGACACCGCCTCGAATGTCTTATCGAGGTCGATCTCGGCGGCCTGGGCGAAGCGCAGCGCCTCGGCCAGCCCCTCGACCGCGCCCGCGATCGCGATCTGGTTGACCATCTTGGCCGTCTGCCCCGCGCCCGATCCGCCGATATGCACGATCCGCGCGCCGTAGCAGGCCATCAACGACCGCGCGGCCTCGAACGCCGCCTCCGGGCCGCCGCACATGATCGAGAGCTGGCCTTTCTCGGCCCCGGCCTGCCCGCCGGAAACCGGCGCGTCCAGCACCAGCAGCCCCTTGTCGCGCCCTTCCACGCCCAGTTGCCGGGCGATTTTCGCCGAGACGGTGGTGTGATCGACGAACAATGCGCCGCGCTTCATCGCGCGGAAGGCGCCGTCCTTGCCGAGCGTCACCTCCGCCACATCGTCATCTGTGCCGACACAGGAGAAGACGGCGTCCGCCCCTTCCGCCGCTTCGGCCGCGTTGCGGGCCATGTGCCCGCCGTTCGCCTTCACCCAGGCTTCGGCCTTGGCGGGGGAGCGGTTATAGACGGTGAGATCGTGGCCGGCGGCCGCGAGGTGGCGGGCCATCGGCGCACCCATCACGCCGAGCCCGAGATATGCCAGTTTCGCCATGGTTCGCGGCCATAACGCACCTTCCGCGAGGCCGCCAGATGGTCTAGGCGCAATTCCCCTATGGCCACGCTCGAGAAATCCGCGCTCCGCCCCGAGGATCACCCCGCCGTCACGGTGGCGGAGATTCGCGCGGCGCACGAGCGGATCGCCCCCTCGATCGTGCGAACGCCCACGCTCCATTCCAAGACGCTCTCGAAGATGACGGGCGCGGAGGTGTGGCTGAAGTTCGAGAATCTCCAGTTCACCGCCGCCTACAAGGAGCGCGGCGCGCTCAACAAGCTGCTCCAGCTTTCGGATGAGGAGCGCGCGCGCGGCGTGATCGCGGCGTCGGCCGGCAATCACGCCCAGGGCCTCGCCTATCACGGCGCGCGGCTCGGCGTGCCCGTCACGATCGTGATGCCGCGCCCCACGCCCATCGTGAAGGTGCAGCAGACGCAGGGCCACGGCGCCGAGGTGATCCTGACCGGCGAGCGCTTCGACGACGCGCAGGCGACCGCCTATGAGTTGGCGAAGACGCGCGGCCTCACCTTCGTCCACCCGTTCGATGATCCGGCGATCATCGCGGGCCAGGGCACGGTGGCGCTGGAGCTGCTGGAGGATGCGCCCGAGGTCGACACGCTGGCGATCCCGATCGGCGGCGGCGGCCTCATCTCCGGCTGCGCCACCGCGGCGCATGCGGTGAGGCCGGGGATCGAGGTGGTCGGCGTGCAGGCCGAGCTCTATCCTTCGATGTACGCCACGCTGAAGGGCGTCGATCTGCCCTGCGAGGGCGACACGCTGGCCGAGGGCATCGCCGTCAAGCAGCCGGGTCGCATCACGCGCGAGCTGGTCAAGCGGCTGGTCGACGAGATCCTGCTCGTCTCCGAACGCGATCTGGAAATGGCGGTGTCGCTGCTCCTCCAGATCGAGAAGACGGTGGTGGAGGGGGCCGGGGCGGCCGGGCTCGCCGCGCTGCTCGCGCACCCCAAGCGCTTCGCCGGCCGCCATGTCGGCGTGGTGCTGTGCGGCGGCAATATCGACACCCGCCTGCTCGCCAACGTGCTGCTGCGCGAGCTGGTCCGCTCCGGGCGGCTGGCGAGGTTGCGCATCCGGTTGCAGGATCGCCCCGGCGCGCTGTTCAACGTCGCCAAGGTGTTCGACGATCAGCACGTCAACATCATCGAGGTCTATCACCAGCGGGTCTTCACCACGCTGCCGGCCAAGGGCCTGATCACCGACATCGAGTGCGAGACGCGCGACCGCGATCACCTTGAGCGTCTAATGCGCGCGCTCGCCGACAACGGCTTCGAGGTGAGCCCGGTGGAGCTGGCCTGAAGGCGGATAATCCTCTTCAGGATAGCTTATGGCCATTATCGCCGTTGCCTCTGGGCAACGGCGATTTCGGTTATAGTCCTCAGAACCTGAAGCCCGCCGTCACCGTCCAGGTCCGGGGATCACCGTAATAGACGGTCTGGATATTGGCGACGGACGAGAACTCCTGCGCGTCGGTCTTGTAGAGGGTGTTGGTGAGGTTCTTGACGCCCGCGCGGAGGTAATAATTCCCGCCGGGCAGATCATATTGCACATAGGCGTTGGCGAGCCAGTAGCCCGGCTCGTACAGCCCCGGCCGGCGGTTATCGACCGAGAGATACTGCTTATCGACGAAGCGCACATCGCCGCCCAGGGTCAGCGTGCCCGCATTGCCCAGCTCGAAGCTGTAGTCGCTGCCCAGGCTGAAGGTGATCGGCGGCGCGAAGGCGGGCTTGCAGGTGACGTGATGCCCGGTCGGGTTGCAGGAGAAAGCGTCGCTGCCGACCGGCGGCAGCCGGCGGCCGTCGTTGAACTCGAGATATTTGGCGTTGAGATAACCGAAGCTGGTGCGGATGTTCCAATGCTCCGTCGGCTTCATCGCGCCTTCGAACTCGATGCCCCAGATGCGCAGCTTGCCGGCATTGAGCACGGGGAAGGAGCCGTTGGCACCGACCCCGGTGGTGCCGCCGCCGACGCGCGCCTGGAAGTTGCGATAATCCGAATAGAAGACGTCGCCGGAAAGATGGACGCGGCCGTTCAGGAAATCGCCCTTGGCGCCCGCTTCGTAGGTCCACACCGTCTCGGGCTTGAAATAGGGAACGATCACCGGCTTGCCGTCGACGATCTGGGTCACGTCGGCGACGCTGTTGACGCGGCCGTTGAAGCCGCCCGACTTGAAACCGCGCGCCGCCGAGACATAGAGCAAAGTGTCGCGCGTCGGCTTGTAGGAGAGCGCGGCGGAGGGCGTCCACGCATCGAAGGTCACGCTGTCGTCGCCATTATAGGGCGCGGGCAGGCCGCCGGGGAAGGCGAACTTGCCGTCGAGCGGCGGGAAGGCGTTCGAATGGGTGGTGGTCAGCCGGTCGTAACGCTTCTTCTCGCGCGTGTAGCGTAGGCCGGCGGTGAGCGAGAGCCGATCGGTCAGATTGTAGGTGAGCTGGCCGAAGGCGGCGTAGCTGTCCGTCTTCTGATCGTCGTCGATGTAGCGGATGAAATCGAGCGGCGTGCCGAACAGTTGCAGATAATCATCCGCATAGGCTTCCTGATGCGAGGCGACGTCCTCGTGCAGATAATAGAGGCCGAACACGCCTTTCAGCCGGTCCGAATTATATTTGAGCTGCAATTCCTGGCTGATCTGGTGCTGGCGCTCGCCGACATACACGTCGCCCAGTTGATATTGGGTCCCGTCGATATCGATATAATCATCGGAGATGAGGTGGCGGTAGGCGGTGATCGACGTCAGCGAGAAAGCGTCGCTCAGTTCATAGTTGATCGTGCCCTCCACGCCCCAGTGATCGAGCTTCTGGCCATGGCCGGGCGTGAAGCCGGTCGAGGCTTTGTAATCATAGGGGCCGTAAGGGTAGGGCGGCGAGAGCAGCACGGGCTTGCCGGTGCCGAGATCCACCGCGATCAGCGGCGCGGTCGGGTAGCCGAGCGTCAGGTCGCTGCGCTGGCGCTCGTAATCCGCCTCGATCGAGATGCTGAGCCGATCGTTCGGTTCGGCCCACAGGATGCCGCGCACGGCCTGATTATTGTGATTGTTGTATTTGTAGCCGGTCAGCGGATCGGTGACGATGCCGTCGCGCTTATCGTAAACGCCCGCAAGGCTGAACGCCATCTTGTCGGTGACGAGCGGGACGGTGGCATAGGCATTGGCGAGCACCTGATCGAAGCGGCCGTAGGCGATCGATCCGGCGGCGTGGAAATCATCGAGATCCGGCTTCTTGGAGATGATGTTGATCGCGCCGCCGATCGTGTTCTTGCCGTAGAGCGTGCCCTGCGGCCCGCGCAGCACCTCGATATGATCGACGTCGAACAGGTTGAACAGCGCGCCCTGGATGCGGCTGATATAGACGCCGTCGACATAGATGCCGACCGCCGGATCGAAGGTCTGCAAGGCATCCGGCTGGCCGATGCCGCGGATGAAGATATTGGCGCTGGAGGTGGAGCCGCGGCCCTGCACCAGATTCACGTTGGGGATGGTGCCCTGCACGCCCGACAAATCGACCGCCTGCTCGCGCGCGAGCTGCTCGGCGGAAAGCGCCGTGACGGCGACGGGCACGTCCACCCGCCGCTCCGCGCGGCGGCGCGCGACGACGACGATCTCGTTACTGCCCTGCGCGACGGGCGCGACATCGGACGGCGTGGCGGCCGGCGCGCTTTCCTGCGCCGGTGCGGCTTCCTGAACCGGAACGGTTGCGTCCTGCGCGAGCCGGCGCAGCGGCCAGCAGCATGGGCGCGGCGGCGACGCCCAGCGCGAGGCGGGCGCGAATGGATGTGATGCGGCTCATGGCGATCCCTTTGTTCCCCGGCCGGGCGCACATTCTCACGGGTTGCTCCGGCTCGCCGGAAACTATACTGAAACCTGAACCGGGTTTCAACTTGGATAAAGCGCATGGCCATCGCACGGAAAGCTCGCTTGGCGGAAAGCGCGGAAGGGGTGAAGCAGCCGCGCACCGCGCGAGGGCGCAAGACGCTGCGCGCGCTGCTCGACGCGGCGGCCGAGGAGTTCGGCGAGAAGGGCTATCACGACGCCGCGATCACCCGCATCGCGGATCGCGCGAAGGTCGCGGTCGGCACCTTTTATACCTATTTCGATTCGAAGGAGGGCATCTTCCGCGCGCTGGTGCAGGATATGAGCCGGCAGGTGCGCGAGACGGTGGTGCCCAGCATCATCGCCGCGCCGGACCGGCTGTCGGGCGAGCAGGCGGGGATCGCGACCTTCCTTGCCTTCGTGCGGCGGCACAAGGCGCTCTACGGCATCATCGACGAGTCCCAGTTCGTCGCGGCGGACGCGCACCGCGATCATTATCGCGGCATCGCCGAAGGCTATCGCGCCAGCTTCGACGCGGCCGTCGCCCGCGGCGAGCTCCGCCCCGGCGATAACGAGGTGCGCGCCTGGGCGGTGATGGGCATGAACGTGTTCCTGGGGCTCCGCTTCGCCGTCTGGAGCGAAGGCGAAGACCCCGCCCGTATCGCCGCCGCCGCCGCTGACCTGATCGCGCGGGGCATGGCGCCGGAGTAAGGTGATATTCCGGCTGCTCCAGCATCTTGGCGCCGGGCATTGGCAAGCTCCGGGAAATAGGTAATAGTTCGCCTATTGCGCAGGGGGCTTCGCAAATGGATCGTCACGTTCGAGCAGCGCTGTATCTGGCGCCGCTCATGCTCGTTTTTCCAACACAACCGGCATTGGCTGATTGCCCGCATCTTGTGCCGGGCGCGCCTTATCCCTGGCAATCCGAAGAATTGATGCCGGGTGATAAATGGGCGGACCTGAGCATCACATTGGACAAGAAAGGGCATCCGATCGACTGCAAGTCCAGCAAGGGCAATGTTGATCCCGAAACCCTCTTTTATATGTGCCAGGCCATCTTGAGAGAGGGTGAGTTCGAGCCGATAATCCGGGACGGTCAACCCGTCGAAGGCACTATTCCCCGGCATATGATGATGCCCGGTCGAAATCACGTTCGCGCGGATGAGGCGGCTCGGAAGAAATACTTCGCGGAACATCCCGACCAAAAATCAAGCTGCTATCCCTAACCCCTGATTGCGCTACGCATAACGCGCTCGGATCAAGCTTGCTGTGTGCTGAGGATATCGCTTCGTCCGCATGGATTCCGCTTCAAGGTGCCCGCACCACCTCGCCGCCCTTCATCACCATTCGCACCTGCCTGACCGCCGCGACATCGCGCGTCGGCTCGCCCGCCACCGCGACGAGATCGGCCAGCAGGCCGGGCTTCACCGCACCCACCTTGTCGTCGATATGGAAGATATGCGCGTTGCGGGAGGTGGCGGAGATCATCACCTGCGCCGCCGGCATGCCGGCGGCCTGCATCAGCTCCATCTCGCGCCAGTTCTGCCCGTGCGGGAAGACGCCGACATCGCCGCCCATGCAGATCGGCACCTCGGCCGCCATCGCCAGGCGGAAGGCGTGGCGGCTCTCCTCGACGGCCTTGGGCGCGGGCTCCTTCCCGTCCCAGCCGCGATAGCGGGCGATCGCGTCGGAGGCGGCCAGCGTGGGGCAGTAGCCGATGCCGTGATCGTGCATCGCCTTGAAGATCTCCGGCGTGCCGCCATAGCCGTGCTCGATCGTGTCCACGCCCGCTGCGATCGCGCGGCGCATGCCTTCGGCCGTCACGGTATGGACGGCGGCGATGCGCCCCGCCTCGTGCGCCACCGTCGCGCCCGCCGCGAGTTCGGCTTCCGTCAGAGTCGGGCGGCTCGGCTCGCCGGGCTGGTAATGATAGTCGGCATACATCTTCACCACGTCCGCGCCGCCCGCGATCTGGTCGCGCGCGGCGCGGGTCATGTCGTCCACGCCCGAAACCTCCTGCGCCCCCTGCGGCACCTTGACGCCGGGGTTGAAGCCCTTGGGGCCGTAAGCCCCCTCCGCGACGATCGCGCGGGTGGCGACGATCATGCGCGGGCCCGGAATGATGCCCTCGCCGATCGCGCGCTTGATCCCGACATCGGCATAGCCCGCGCCCTCGGTGCCGAGATCGCGCTCGCTGGTGAAGCCCGCCATCAGCGTGTCGCGGACATGATTGACCGCCCGCGCGGTGCGCAGCGCCAGCGGCTCGTGCAGCACCTGATCGTCCCAACTCGTCTCGTTATAGGGATGCAGGAAGATATGGCTGTGTCCCTCGATCATGCCGGGGATCAGCGTGTCGCCGGGAAGATTGATCACCTGTGCGTCCGCCGGCGCGGCGAGATGCGGGCCGACCGCCGCGATCTTGTCGCCCTCCACCAGCACCTCCCAGCCCGGATGGGGTTTCGGGTCCACGCCGTCGAATAGCTGGGCGGGGCGCAGCAAAATCACATGCTGCGCAGCATGCGTCGCGCCGATCATCGCCGGCGCGGCGAGCGCCAGCATTGCCGCCAGAACTTTTCTCATGCCGCATGCTCCCCTTGCCGCATCCCCGGCGGCCCGATAGCCCTGCGTCATGGATAAACCGCTTCGCCGCCTTCGCAACCCGCTCCTCGCCTTCATCCTGCTGCTGCCGCTGCCCGTGCAGGCGGCGAGCCCGTCGGACATGGCGCGGTGGAAGGCGGAGGCCGCGCGCGTCACCATCACGCGCGACGATTGGGGGATCGCCCACGTCGTCGGCAAAAGCGACGCCGATGCGGTGTTCGGCATGATCTATGCGCAGGCGGAGGACGACTTCAACCGCATCGAGATGAACTATCTGACCGCACTCGGCCGCACTGCCGAGGCTGAGGGGGAGAAGGCGATCTGGTCCGATCTGCGCCAGCGGCTCTATGCCGATCCGGCGCAGCTCCAGGCCGATTACCGCGCCTCGCCGGCCTGGCTCAGGAATCTGATGGACGCTTGGGCGGACGGGCTGAATTATTATCTCGCCACCCATCCCGAAACGCATCCCAAGGTGCTCACCCGCTTCGAGCCGTGGATGGCGATGAGCTTCACCGAAGGCTCGATCGGCGGCGATATCGAGCGCATCTCCTTGTCCGCACTGGCGAGCTTCTACGGCCATCAGCAGGTCGCCCTGACGGCGGAGGAGACGGGTGCGGCCCCGCGCGAGCCGCAAGGCTCCAACGGCATCGCCATCGCGCCGAAGAACACGGTCGATCACCACGCGCTGCTGCTCATCAATCCGCACACCAGCTTCTACTTCCGCTCCGAAGGGCAGATGACGAGCGGCGAGGGGCTGGACGCCTATGGCGCGACGACCTGGGGGCAGTTCTTCATCTATCAGGGTTTCAACCCGAATATCGGCTGGATGCACACCAGCTCGGGCGTCGATAATGTCGACGAGTTCGCCGAGACGATCGTGAAGAAGGGCGGTAAAATCTTCTATCGCTACGGCAAGGAGCTGCGCCCGGTGACGAGCGCGACCGTGACGATCCGTTATCGGGAGCCGGACGGTTCGATGGGCGCGCGGACGTTCACTACCTACCGCACCCACCATGGCCCGATCGTGGCGGAGCGCAGCGGCAAGTGGATCGCCGAGGCGCTGATGTGGCGGCCGATCCCGGCGCTCGAACAGAGCTGGCTCCGAACCAAGGCGAAGGATCTCGCCTCCTATCTCAAGATCGCCGACCTGAAGGCGAACAGCTCGAACGACACCATCTTCGCCGACACGAAGGGCGAGATCGCCTATCTTCACCCGCAATTCGTGCCGATCCGCGACGATCGCTTCGATTACACCCGGCCGGTGGACGGCTCCAATCCGGCGACCGACTGGAAGGGGCTGACGCCGCTTAACAAGCTGCCGGAAGTGTTCGATCCCAAGATCGGCTGGGTCAAGAACACCAATGACTGGCCGTGGACCGCAGCCGGGCCGGACAGCCCCAAGGCGAAGGATTTCCCGCGCTACATGGATCAGGTGGGCGAGAATGCCCGCGGCGTCCACGCCGACATGCTGCTCAAGGGTCGGCACGATTTCAATTACGAGCGCCCGCGCGCGGCCGCGTTCGACAGCTATCTGCCCGCCTTCGCGCGGCTGATCCCGGAGCTGGCGAAGGCTTACGACTCGCTGCCCGCGAACGATCCGCGCCGGGCGAAGCTCGCCGGGCCGATCGGATTGCTCAAGGGATGGGACTATCGCTGGGGCTATGAATCCGAGCCGACCTCGCTGGCGGTGTTCTGGGGCGATCAGCTTTGGCGCACCATCGGGCCGTTCGCGAAGCAGGAGCGGATGAACGTCCCCGATTATATCGCGACCAGGGTGTCGGCCGATGATCGCCTCGCCGCGCTCCAGGCCGCCGCCGACCGTCTCACCCGCGATTTCGGGAGCTGGCGCGTGCCCTGGGGCGCGATCAACCGCTTCCAGCGGCTGGACGATTCGATCGAGCCGCATTTCGACGATGCGAAGCCGAGCAAACCGGTGCCCTTCACCTCCTCGCAATGGGGCAGCCTCGCCTCGTTCGGGGCGAAGAGATATCCGAACACGAAGACATATTACGGCACCAGCGGCAACAGTTTCGTCGCGATCGTCGAGTTCGGGCCGAAGATCAAGGCCTGGGCGGTGACGGCGGGCGGGGAGAGCGGCCATCCCTCATCACCGCATTTCAAGGACGAGATCGAACGCTACGCCAACGGCAGTCTCCGCCCGGTCTATTTCTATCCCGATCAGCTCAAGGGACACACCGAACGGCATTACCACCCCGGCGGGTAAGTTTTGTCCATACGCGAGAGCGTCAACAGATCTACGTTAAGCGCGGGTGGGGGTGGCATGCCCCTCGCAATCTGCGCCACAGCCGCTACATGCGCGCGCATGAGCACCGCGCCCGCTTCCCTTTCCGCCTCGCGACGCACCTTCGCCATCATCTCCCACCCGGACGCCGGCAAGACCACCTTGACCGAGAAGCTGCTGCTCGCCGGCGGCGCGATCCATCTCGCCGGCGAGGTGCGGGCGCGCGGGGCCAACCGCCGCGCCCGATCGGACTGGATGAAGATCGAGCAGCAACGCGGCATCTCCGTCACCTCCTCCGTGATGACGTTCGAGCGGGGCGGCCTCACCTTCAACCTGCTCGATACGCCGGGCCACGAGGATTTCTCGGAAGACACCTACCGCACCCTCACCGCGGTCGATTCCGCCGTCATGGTGATCGACGCGGCGCGCGGCATTGAGGCGCAGACACGCAAGCTGTTCGAGGTGTGCCGTCTGCGCTCGGTGCCGATCGTCACCTTCATCAACAAGGTGGATCGCGAGGGGCTGGACCCTTTCGTCCTGCTCGATGAGATCGCCGACAAGCTGGCGCTGGACGTGACGCCGATGAACTGGCCGATCGGCATGGGCGGCACCTATGAAGGGCTGTTCGATCTCAGGACCAACATCCTCTCGCGCCCCGACCGGCCCGACGAGCGGCTTGCCGGGCTCGACGATCCGCGCCTCGATACGCTGGTTTCGCCCGAAGGCGCGGCGCGGTTGCGCGAGGAGGCGGAACTGGCGCTGGGCGGCTACGGCCATTTCGATCTCGCCGCCTATCGGCACGGCGATCAGACCCCGGTGTTCTTCGGATCGGCGTTGCGCGAATATGGCGTCGACGCGCTGATCGCGGCGATCGGCGACCATGCGCCGAGCCCTCGCGAGCAGCCGGCCAGCCCCCGACCGGTGGAGCCCGACGAGCCCGCCGTCTCCGGTTTCGTGTTCAAGGTGCAGGCGAACATGAACCCGCAGCACCGCGATCGCATCGCTTTCTTGAGGGTTTGCTCGGGCAAGTTCAGGCGCGGCATGAAGCTGAAGCAGATCCAGACGGGCAAGACGATCGCGATCAACTCGCCGATCTTCTTCTTCGCTCAGGATCGCGAGCTGGCCGAGACGGCGTTGCCGGGCGACATCATCGGCATCCCCAATCACGGCGTGCTGCGCGTCGGCGATACGCTGACGGAGGGCGAGCCGATCACCTTCACCGGCATCCCCAATTTCGCGCCCGAGATCCTGCGCCGCGTGCGCCTGCTCGATCCCACCAAGACCAAGCAGCTCCGCACCGCTCTCACCGACATGGCGGAGGAGGGGGTGACCCAGCTCTTCAAGCCGCTGGTGGGCAGCCAGTGGATCGTCGGCGTGGTCGGGCAGCTTCAGCTCGAGGTGCTGATCGCGCGACTCCAGGCCGAATATAATGTCCCCGCCGAGTTCGAGCCCGCCCCGTTCGAAACGGCGCGCTGGCTCTCCGCCGACGATCCGGCCGATCTCAAGGCGTTCGCGGAAGGCCGCTCGTCGGCGATGGCCGAGGACCGCGACGGCGCGCCGGTGTTCCTCGCGCGCGATGCGTGGGAAGTAAATTATGTCGCCGAACGCGCGCCCAGGGTTCGTTTCTCGGCGACGCGGGAGCGGGCATCCGGCTGAGGCTTAGCGTATCAGCACGGCGTGGCGCTTCTTGCCGAGGCTGAGCTTCACCGGCACATCCTCCAACACGATCTCGAACTGCGGATCGGTGATGGCGAGGTCATTGAGGCGCACCGCGCCTTCACCGATCTTGCGCCGCGCCTCGCCGTTGGAGGCGGCGAAGCCGAGCACGGTGAGCGCCGTCACGATGCCGATCCGGCCGCCGTCGATGCGAAGCTGGGGTAGGGAGGCGCCCGCCGCGCCCTCCTCGAACGTCTTGCGCGCCGTCTCGGCCGCTTCGCGCGCGGCCGCCTCGCCGTGGGCGAGCGCGGTGGCGGCGTCGGCGAGCGCCTTCTTGGCCTCGTTGATCTCCGCACCCCGCAGCGATTCGAGTCGGGCGATTTCGGCGAGTGGCAGATCGGTGAACAATTTGAGGAAGCGGCCGACGTCGCGATCGTCCGTATTCCGCCAGAACTGCCAATAATCATAGGCCGGGAGCTGGTCCTCATTGAGCCAGATCGCGCCCGAGACCGACTTGCCCATTTTCGAGCCATCGGCCTTGGTGATGAGCGGCGTCGTCACGCCATAGAGCTCGGCACCGTCGATGCGCCGCGCAAGCTCGATGCCGTTGACGATATTGCCCCACTGGTCCGATCCGCCGAGCTGCAGCCGGCAGCCGACGCGGCGCGACAGCTCCAGGAAATCATAGGCCTGGAGGATCATGTAGTTGAACTCGAGGAAGGTGAGTGGCTGCTCCCGCTCCAGCCGGAGCTTCACCGAATCGAAGGCGAGCATCCGGTTGATCGTGAAATGCCGGCCGACATCGCGCAGGAAGGGGATATAGGCGAGCGCGTCGAGCCAGTCGGCATTGTTGACCATGATCGCGTCGGTCGGCCCGTTGCCGAAGCTCAGGAAGCGCTCGAACACCCGGCGGATCGAGGCGATGTTGCCGGCGATGGCCGTATCCGACAGCAGCTTGCGGCTCTCGTCCTTGCCCGAAGGATCGCCCACCTTGGTGGTGCCGCCGCCCAGCACCACGATCGGCTTGTGCCCGGCCTGCTGGAGCCGGCGCAGCAGCATGATCGAGACGAGATTGCCGACATGAAGCGAAGGCGCGGTGGCATCGAAGCCGATATAGCCGGGCACGATCTGCCGCTCGGCGAGGGCGTCCAGGCCTTGCGGGTCGGTCAACTGGTGGATGTAGCCGCGCTCATCGAGTAGGCGCAGCAGGCGGGAGCGGTAGATCGTCATGGCGGCGGGTGCCTAGCACAAGGGGGACGGGCATGGGTAGCGAGGCGATGCTGGCGATCGG
>Ga0164242_10000145_pt1 | contig 87037 bp, 97 predicted proteins | sample OricomgcompostMG_FD_108783 | JGI IMG/M metagenome (GOLD analysis project Ga0164242, IMG submission 108783) | Miracle-Growth compost microbial communities from Emeryville, California, USA - Original compost - Miracle growth compost (MG) ... | reverse complement strand
TATTCGCAACTCAGAAAAGCGCCTTTTTGCGCCACCTGGTCGAACGAAAACTAGTGCGGGCCGATGGTGCTATAGGCCTCAGCAAGCCGGGACTAGTCAACCTGGTACCCAACCCTTCTGCCGGTCGGGTCGATCTGACACGCCGCAATATCAACGTCTACTAGGACAATGGCCAGTAAAACTATCGAACTTGCCGGAGTAGGACCGGTAACGCTCACTAAGCGTGCCGGCAGTCGCAGCATACGGCTAAGCATTACGACCCGCGGCGTACGCGTCAGCATGCCCTTTTACACACCGTTCAGCGTCGGCCAGGCTTTTGTCGCCCGGCACACCGGCTGGATACAGAGCGAACTCGCCAAGCGGCAACCTCTACCCTTCACCGAAGGACAGCGCATTGGCAAACTGCACATCTTGCATTTTGAGCGCATACCAGCTGCACGCTCCGTCACTAGTCGTGTGACCGGCACTACAATCGTTGTAAAACTTGCCCCCGAAGATACCATAGTAGACATCAGTGTCCAAGACAGGACTCGCAAAGCCGTCGTACGAGCCCTTAAGCGCGAAGCGAGCGCTTTGCTGCCGCCCCGTCTGGAAGCGTTGGCCGCAAAACACCATAAGCCGTACCGGAGCATCGTCATAAAACAGCTGACCCGTCGGTGGGGCAGCTGCGACAGGCAGGCCAACATCGTCCTTAACTTATTCCTGATGGAACTGCCCTGGGACCAAATAGATTACGTGCTGTTACACGAACTCACGCACACCGTTCATATGAACCATAGCGCAGATTTCTGGACCGCACTTACTGCCATGCAGCCGCGCGCCCGCGATCTGGCGCGAACCGTACGCAAGCGGCAACCGGGGATTGCAAACGATCCCCATTACCCTTAAGCTTAGAATACACACTATAACCCGGGTGGCGAATACGAGAAACATGGATGCAGAAAATTGGTTGTTCGTAAATAAGCGTGTAGTCACGACCATACGGAGCTGCGGGCTGCTGGTGTCAACCGTGCTGGCAGGGCTGACGGTCGCCGTGTATTACGACTGGATACACCTGCAGGGCGCTCTGCAGGCGCTCTGTTGGCCGCTGGCAATCGGCTTCGTACTCCTAGGGGTAACTCAGGCGGTATGGAATCCGTATACCAGGCGAAAAGCGCTGTGGTATGTGTATCTGTACTGCATGTTGGGCATGCTGCTCAATGTGTTTATTGTCGGCTTCTCTTCGATGGCCTGGCTGGGATGGCTTATGCTCATCGTCGGCATGAATGTGTATTTTGGCCGCCGGGTGGCCAGCGTAGGTATCGCGGCAGTGCTGCTCAGCATTGTCGGCTGGCTGGCCCGGAACCAGCACGACGTCAACGCCACACTGGTGACCGACCTCCTAGGCGGAGCCGTCATGGTTGTTGCCGCCGCCATTATGGTAATGGCCATATGGGAATTCGCGCGTGATTCGGTGCGAAACCTACAAGAAAGCAGCACCCGGGAGCAGTTCGAGCACGAGCAGCTAACCAGTCTCATCAACTCTATGGCGGACGGTGTTATCGCTATCGATGCCAGCATGGATGTCGTCCTCTACAACGCGGCTGCCTTGGACGTCTTGGACATAAACGGGTCGCTTGAGGGCAGGGCACTGCGGGAGTTTATGAAACCGATAAATGCCGAGGGACAGCCGGTAGATATCACCAAGATAGTCCGGGCTGCCAAACTACCGACCATCAACCGTGATCTGCGCATGCGTTACGGTGATGGCAGTACCATCAATCTCTATCTGGCCGTCGCACCGGTCCATCTACAATATCGCCGGAATGCCCGTAGCACCGATGGATTCGTACTGATGGTACGCGATATTACCCGCGAGAAGTCACTCGAAGAAGAGCGCAATGAATTCATAAGTGTCGTCAGTCACGAGCTACGCACACCTATTGCGATTACCGAGGGGAATATCAGCAACGCCCGGTTCGTCACCGAAAAGACTGGCGATATGACCCAGGTCAAAAGCGCTCTTGACGCCGCCCATGAGCAAGTCGTCTTCCTGGCAGGACTGGTGAACGATTTGTCGACGTTAAGCCGGGCTGAACGTGGTGTACTCGAAGTCGAAGTAGAGCCGATTGACCCCAACAAATTCGTGCAAGAACTCGCCCAGGAATACGCTGACGAGGCACACGCCAAAGGACTCAAGATAAAAACTGAGCTGGCGCCGCACCTGAAGCCGTTCCACAGTAGCAAGCTATACAGCCATGAGGTACTCCAGAATTTTGTCACAAACGCCATCAAGTACACCGAAAAGGGGACCGTTACCATCGGTGCCATGCCTGACCCCCGTGGTATCCGCTTCCACGTATCGGACACCGGCATCGGCATCAGCAAACCCGATCAAGAGAAAATCTTCGATAAATTCTTCCGGAGCGAAGACTACCGCACCAGGCAGAATAACGGGACTGGGTTGGGCCTTTACGTAACCATCAAGTTAGCGCGGATACTCCACGCCGAAGTCAGTGTGAAGAGCGAACTTAACAAAGGCAGCACCTTCTCCATTTTCATACCCAACCTGGCAGAGCGGCCAAAAACTAGCCGTCACTAGCTACTGCGGGACGACAACTGCGGCCTGCCCATGACCGGCACAGTCGTATCACGTCCCTTCCACACGACGTGTCCGAATTCGTACTTCAGCAGCGAGGCATGCTGTATGTAGATGTCGGTCATGAACGCCACAGGCATCAGCAACCAGCCCACAAACGGCCCGTTCAACCTGGTGGACACGGCCACGATATAGTACGTAACCCACAAACAGACAGTGGTAGCGAACCAGAGCGCAGCATACACCATCGTCTTGGGACCGGCCAGCCAACTCAGCAGTAGCCCTACGACGGGCCCAAGCAAGAACAACAGCTCCGCCAATGTCGTGAGCGCAATCAATTCTAGACGCCGATGCAGCTGCGGATACCGCATACGTACCGAGGTATCGTACTGTGCATGGGCCGGCTTCGTACTTCGCAAGCCGAGCGCAGCCGTACTGCGAATAAAACTATACGAATCAGTCACGACCGCCTGCCGGGCAAAATACGCTTCCGGCGTGATGGAGCGGCGTTCAGCGTCAAATCCGCCGGCACGGTCCAGGGCAACTGTCCGGATGAGCCAGCACGTACTGAGCACGGGCGGACGTTTGAACACCCGGCGCGGCAAACAGAGCTCCCAATAATAGCGCATGGGCTGCAGCAACGAAGCCCGCACGCGGGACACTTCATCGCGCATCGGCAACACACTCACCATATCCTTATCGCGCGCCAGCAGCAGCTGCACCAGCTGACGGAGCGTCTCCGGCTCGACACGTACGTCCACACCGCAGAACAGCAACAGCTCCCCGCTGGCCTCCAGACGCAGCCGTGCATATGCCTGATTTTTTGCAAGCCAGTTCACCTCATCCACCGGGTCACCCTGCACGAATCGCACGCCGCTGTGCGCAAAACTCTTGATGATATCGGGAGTACGCCGGTTGGTGGAGTTATCGTCCAGCACGATAATCTCCAGTTTCGGATAATCGCTCGCCACCAGGCTCGCAAGGCACTGCTTTAGATCATCGGTCTCGTTGCGGGCCGGTATAAGCACGCTCAGCGTCGGCAGCTCCTTGTCGGTCAGCGGTTCGGCCGCCGCAAAAGGCACGGCATGTCGCCAGGTGTGCAAGGTGACCCGAAGAAGCATAAGCCCTCCAAGCAGCTGCGCTACCGCCACGGTCGGCCACAAGTATACCCCGAAGCCCATGGCGTGCCCCAGGACCCACAGGGCGCCAATCAGCAGCTGCAAGCCGGCCAGCCACACATGGGCCCGCACCGATACCGTGCGGAGCGCCGGTGCCGGCAACCGGCGTGCAATGTAACGCACACTGTTTATTACTTTATACAGCTCCAATAGCAGCGGCATGATACCGAGCTGCCAGTGCCATATCGTCAGGCCAATGGTGGCCCCCAGCGATACTATCGCCAGAAAAAGCATCAGCCCCCGCCAGGTACTTACCGGTCTGCTTGCATACAGGAGTCCTTGGGCTACGACCGCGAGTAGCCATACAGAAATACATAAAAACATACCTCCAATATACCAGCTTGACTCCCAGGATGCCTATGCGGTATGCTTGACAGGTAACGCCTACGACTTATACGTAGGCTTTTTAATTGGAGTAAGGGGCAAGCGTGGCTCGACACATCAAAGAAGCAAAACAGACGGAAGAGAAGGGCGGCCTGGTGCGTGCTTTTTTCCGCGGTTTTTTCTGGCCAATTCGTATGATAGGCAAAGGACTCGCCTGGATCGTGCACCGGCCGCCGCTGAAACAGATCGGCCACGCGCTCCGCTGGTTCTTCCGCCTGCGCGCCGTCCGTTTCTTGGGGCGCATAGTAGGCTTTAGTTTCGTGCGGAACAGCTGGAAAGAACTGAAAACCGTCACCTGGCCGAGCTGGCGTGAAAGCCGTCGGCTGACAACTGCGGTCATCGTCTTCTCGGTGGTCTTCGGTGCGCTGATTGCCGCCGTCGATTTCGGTCTCGACAAACTATTTAAACAATTTTTACTGAAATAAGGAGTTATACCTATGGTTAGCAAACGCTACGATACAAGTAAACAGTGGTACGCTATCCACACCTACAGCGGCTACGAAGAAAAAGTCGCCGAGCAGATCCGCCTGCGCGCCGAAAGTCTGGACATGAAAGACAAGATTTTCCAGGCGCTCGTACCCAAAGAAAAGCAGATTGAGATCAAAAACGGCAAGCGCCGCGTGGTCGAAAAGCGTATTTTTCAGGGGTACGTCCTAGTACAGATGAAACTCAGCGAAGACGCCTGGTTCATCGTGCGCAACACGCCCAGCGTCACCGGTTTTGTGGGTACCGGCACCGAACCGACACCGGTTGACCCCGAAGAAATCGAAAAAATCCAGAAGCGCATGGGCTTGGAACAGCCAAAGCACAAAATCGACTATGCTATCGGTGAAGTCGTCAATATCACCGACGGTCCGTTCAAAGGCTTCGATGGTTCTATAAACGAAATCGACGCCCAAAAGGGCAAGCTGAAGGTCCTCGTGAACATGTTCGGCCGCGAAACGCCCGTCGAACTCGACAGTCTCCAAGTCAAGCGCGTCTAACCGTCACCGTCATGGGCAAGCACACTATCCGCGCCATCCGCCACGAGATCACGCCGTCCGAAACACGGGGCCTGCGAAAGCTGGCCGGTGTATTCGGCGGCACCGCCTTGGCTGCCACGGGCAGCCTGACGTGGCTGACGGTCGAAGCGGTGCAGTCGGACAAGTTGCTGGTGGCCGGTGCCAGCTCGTTTATGGCGCTCAGCGGTTTGGCGGCCGTTATCGCCACCGGCAAACAGAGCCTGCAAAGGACCGCACCGGCGGTACTGCACGTCAGCGACCTCATGCCGGAGCCACCGGCAGCAGCGGTCGCGCACTGCCCCAACGCAGACATGTGCGGCAACACCTGGACATTTCCCGGCGCCCCTGCCGAACCGTCCCCATCCCCGGAATCCCCACTCGTAAACGACTAGACAAAACGGCGTATTTTTAGTACAATTGCATCTGTTACGCACTACGCATATTACGTAGGAGAGCAAGTAGGGAGCTTCAACCACCCGAACGTTCGTTAAGAAAGGACTTATCACCCATGGCTAAAGTAGTAAAGGCCAATCTAAAAATGAAGATTAAAGGCGGGCAGGCCAGCGCTGCGCCGCCCGTCGGTAGCACCCTGGGTCAGTACGGCGTGAATATGATGGACTTCATCAACCCGTTCAACGACGCCACTAAGGACATGATGGGCAAGACCGTCACGGCGCACATTACCATTTACGATGACCGCACCATGGACTTCCGCGTCGTCGCCGAACCGACCGATGACCGTATCCGCGCGGCTCTCGGCATCCAAAAAGGCAGCGGCCGCCCCAACAGCGAGAAGGTCAGCAAAAAGCTAAGCCAAACCGACCTGCGAAAGATTGCCGAAGAAAAAGCCCACGACATGAACACCGACGATGTCGAAGCCGTCATGAAGATGGTTGCCGGCACCGCCCGCAGCATGGGCGTCGAGGTAGAGGCATAACTATGGCCACACACCCCGAAGGTGACTTCGACCTCATCGCTGTCCAGCAGGGCTTCGGTGAAGGCACAACGTACGTTACGGGCGTCAATGACGGCTATGGCGATACCATAACCCCGCTCGAGCTGGATCTCATCCAGCGCGAAGCGGCCTACGCAGGCGTCAGCCTGCCGGTAAACGAGACCGATATCATCCGGTTCATACGCCGCGCCAGCAGCGAACCACAAGACTAACTAATTGTGGGAGGGCATAAAACGCCCGCTTGCACCACGAAGGAGATAAGCACATGGCAGCAGCCAAGAAAACAACCGCAGACGAAACCATCACGACCCCTATAGAGGCTGTAGAAGCCCCTGTGACGCACGTAGAGGCCCCTAGCAACACTCCTACCGAAGAAGCAGTGTCGAGTACGGCTCCCGCCAAGAGTGGCAAACGCAGCGCCAAAGGCATCGAAGCAGCCGAAGAAAAGGCCGGGAAAATCGAAGCCCAGCAGCATCGCGCCGAAACGGAAGCAGAAGAAGCTGAGAAACCAAAGGCACCGGTCAAGCCTACCCGCAGCCGCTTAGAGCGCCGCAGCAAGGGCTACCGCAAAGCTGCTGAACAAATTGAAAAGGGCAAAGTATACAGCCTTGCCGACGCGCTGGAACTAGCTACCAAGACCAGCAGCGTCAAATTCGATGCCAGCGTCGAACTGCACGTGCGCCTTGGTGTCGACCCGCGTCAGGCCGACCAGAACATCCGCACCAGCCTGGTGTTGCCGCAAGGCACCGGTAAAAACGTCCGCATAGCTGTCTTTGCCGACGAAAATACCGCTGGCGCCGACCTGAGCGGTGTCGAAGACATTGCCAGGCAGCTCGAAAAGGGCACGATTGATTTCGACATCCTCATCAGCACCCCCGCCAACATGGCAAAGCTTGGTAAATACGCTCGCCTGCTTGGCCCGCGCGGTCTCATGCCAAACCCCAAGAGCGGTACCGTGACGCAAGATGTTGCCAAGGCGATCCAAGAAGCCAAAGCCGGCCGCGTGGAATACCGCGTGGACAGTACCGGCATCGTCCACTTGGCTGTCGGCAAGGTCAGCTTTGGCGGCGCGAAACTGCTGGAAAACGCGCAGGCCGTACTGAACAGCATCCGTGCCGCCAAACCTGCCAGCGTCAAAGGCCAGTACCTGAAGGCTGTGCACGTCACGACCACCATGGGCCCCAGCATCACCGTTTCTGCCAGCGAATAGCGCCGGCAGACGCCCCGGACACGAGCCGTATTAGCTGTGTTTCGTTAAGCTCAAAATATGATATAATTATCGCATGGCTATTGGCTACATTAACGCGGGTGGCCGGGGCACGCGTTTATATAGCATATTTCCTCCTCATGCAGACACGGGGGTTGCAAAGGCGCTGCTTGAAATTGGCGACCCACGTACCACATTGCTTGAGCACCATGTAGCAAACTTGCGGCATCAGGATATAGGACAAATTGTGGTAGCAACGGGCGACCAGGGCGCGGTATATACCTATGCACAGGATATGTATGCCGGTAGTCCGGATATCCATATCACACGTAGCGCAAGGCAACTTGGTACGGGTGGTGACCTTGTACAGTATGTCCGCACCACTGAACCGGAAGCACCGCTACTCATACAGAACGTTGACACTGTTCTCGCTCTAGACCTTATGGATTTTGTACAATCTTTCAAAGCCCAGCAAAAACTAGGCGCCATCGCGAGCATAGCTCTTACCCTTAATCACCACGTTCCAAATGAGGGCGCATTTCGCATAAATCAAGCTAATCGCGTTGTTAGCTCTATGGAGTTTCATGAAGAGTGCGAGCAAAATCAAAGCTATAGCTATGCAGCGAGCAGTACAGGTGCCGTCATCATGCAACCGGATTTCATTCGAAGTCTGTCTTGGCGTGAACAGGACAGACAACTTTCGTTGTATAAAGATTGCTTACGTACTGCTTGGGAGCATGAGGGGCTGTACGCCTACAACAATGGCCATAAATTCTTCAGAGATGTGGGCACCGTAGCTATGTGGCTACTATCTCAGGGTGATGTTGAGCTGCAATATCAATTACGTTATGATTTGCATACAATGATCCCAGAAAGGATGAAGGTAGTGTATGAAGGTTCAGCCATGGAGAGAGCTGCGGCGGCAACAAGTCTATAAGAAATATTCACGCGCAATCGATCAAGTTGTCTTCCTTATGCCGGACGGCACAGAAGTAGACTTTTACATTAAGGCTGAAGCGCCGGCGGCAGCAATTTTTGCGCTGACCGCAGACAACAGAGTAATCTTGGCACGGCAATTCCGGCCGGGTCCACAGAAAATCCTCAATGAACTTCCCGGGGGCTACATAGAACCAGGAGAAAATGCAGCTGAAGCAATGAAACGCGAATTCAGAGAAGAGACGGGTTATGAAGGTACCTTCATATACATCGGAACTTGTCTTGACGACGCATATTCGACCATGGTGCGACACTGTTTCGTAGCAACGAACTGCCAGAAAGTCACAAAGCCTCAGCATACGAACACAGAGCAAACAGAACTTATTCTTATGCCGATTGATACGTTTCGTGAGCAATTACGATCTGGACAAATGACCGATGTAGAGGTAGGTTACTTGGCACTTGATTATTTAGGTAAGTTATAGCGTAGAAGTTATGTGATGAGCTACGGTACACTGAACCACGAGCAGGCAAGATTTTTCCGCGATCAAGGGTACTATAAGTTGCTTGGCGTTTTCGACAATCATCAGACAAAAGCCTTACGCACATTCATTCACGAAGAGGTCGGTAAACCTAACGAAGTCATTGTTCAGAAGGAACGAAGCGAAAAATTATACGGGTTATATGACCGAGACCCGGCACTTATTCGTCGTGCCATTGGTAATCAAGCCCTGGTGGGAGCACTCGTATCACTCCTGGGGCCAAACGTCGTATTCGTTAAGAATCGTCATAACCATGCAACAATCAATGGCCGTCGTAACACCCCCATAGAGGGCTTGCATAGAGATGTCCTGCAGCCATCACGAGGACTCATCACCGCATTGATATACTTACAAGAAGCTACCGTCGAGAATGGTGCGACCCGTATAGTGCCGGGTTCTCATAATTTCCCGTATGTCGGAGTACCACAGGCAGCCGGTGGTGGCACCTGGATGGCCGATCATGCGGAATATGCGGGTCTCATGGATCAGGTCGTGCCGGTTCCCGCGAGCGAAGGCGATGTTTTGCTCTTTAATGGCACCCTGTTCCATGGTATCGGACACAATAAATCTGAAAGAACTCGTATGAGTATAGCTCTTGGATTCCGAAGTGTAGATGAACTTGATGCGCAGCCAGATGAATCGCGTCAAGTCTTAGTTGCGGGCGAATATATTTATCGGGGTAATGATTAGCTTCTAGTTGTAAAATTGTGTGGAATATATTGCGTTTATGCAAATCAAACCCGTAAAATAGAGCCTAACAAGGCGGGTCGGGCGCTTAGGGGAATATATGGGTGTATATAGCAACAAGCAAATCCGACAAGCCATCGCAGACGACCACATTGTCTGCCATCCGTTCAGTGATAAGCACGTCAGCCACGCATCGCTCGATGTAACGCTGGGCTATTACTACTACCGGACCGAGCCGGCCAATGGCCGCACTATATACAATCCGTTTGACCGCGAGGATGTCGAACGCTATTTCGACGGTCCTTACAAAGCTATGCCGCACAAGGAATGGTGTGCGCTCAATGGCTTTAAGCCCATTGTCGGTATACCCGACGACCATCCAGTCATTGCGCTCAAACCGGGTGAGCGCATTTTGGCGCACACGCACGAGTTTTTCGGCATCAAACCACCGGGCGCGTGCGAGGTCAAAAGCCGCAGCAGCTGGGGTCGTAACGGCGTAGCGGTGTGTTTTGACGCGGGCTGGATAGACCCGGGCTACATCAACCGCCTTACCCTTGAAATCTACAATCTGAACCAGCATGAAACCGTCGTGCTGCCAGTGGGTGAGCGCATTGCACAAATCGTATTCCACGAGACCGGTGAGGTAGAGGGAAACTACGGTACCGGGCGCGATGGTGGCTTCAGCGGCAAATATCAGCAGGGGACTGACCTGGACACGCTTATCAAAACCTGGTCGCCCAGCCTGATGCTCCCGCAAGCCTGGCGCGACCAAAGACACATGCCCATAAGCGTTGAGGGACTGTCATATGATTAGAGGCAAATATATTGTTATAGAGGGAGCCGAGGGCGTCGGCAAAACAACCATGGTGCAGCTGCTAGGCACTCAGTTACAGGCAGCCGGCCTACCGGTGCGTATCATGCGCGAGCCAGACAGCCAAAACGACCTAACTGCTCGCAATATCCGCCACCTAACGCAGGACCCACGGTACCCCATGAACACCCGTACCGAAGTGCTGCTCTATAACGCGGCCCGCTCCCAATCACTCGAAGTTATTCGTCAGGCAGTGGCCAACGGTGTTATCTGCCTGGTCGACCGCAGCTATCTGACTACACTTGCCGTCCAGTATTACGGTCGCGGCGACGTGCAGGACTATCAGCGCATAAACGACATCATTGATTTTGCCATCGGTGACATGCAGCCCGACCTTATGGTAGTGCTAGACGCACCGGTGCCCGTGCTGCGCGAACGCGTCAAATCCCGATTCAGCGCCGAGCGGTTTGACAATCTCGACGAGGCGTTTTTGGAGCGTGTGCGGGCCGGGTACTTGTGGGAGGCCAAACAGCGCAACTTGCCAGTAGTATATGCCACCGACAATGTTGACACAGTCTTTAAAAATGTCTGGCAGCACGTTGCCACAACGCTTACCATCCGTGACAAAGATATGGGTAGCAAACCTGCATCTGTTGCAGAGGTGTTGGCAGAGAACCCACCTACCAAAGCCGTATCTGTTGAACCACCTGTTTTGCAACCCACTGAAACGCCCGTTGTAACTACAGAAGCCGCAAAAAAACCGGACGAACTGTCACCATGGATACAGAAAAACGACAACGGCGCTACAACCGTCACCGGTGCCGGCAAGGCAGAGATTGCCAAATATGTCACAAACACTGACGGCAACGTGTATAGCTTTACTGAAGCCATATCGCCTGTTACGGTTGCAGCAGCCATGGCCCGCTTGAGCCGCCGCGGCGACGATATGCGCGTGACGTTGCTCGATGAGTTCATCGGCAAGACCAACAAAGACGCCCAACTGCTGCAGCGGGTAATTACCGCTTTTGGCGACGATAGTGTGCAGCAACTGACCGGCCAGTACCTTGTGGTCGAAAACGCCAGTAACCTGCTGACCAAAAAGCTGGAATGGGGTCGCCTGGCTGCCTACCTGGAACAATCCACCCGATATATTTATTTTGACCAGAAAGACGCGGATGGCCACTACCGTTACTACATTCCGCCGGAGTTGAAGGGCAAAGTTCGCAGCCAGTACATCAAGACCATGAACCAGATTTTCGATACATACTCGAAGCTAGTCGCCGACCTGACCGCCCACGTCCGCGCCATCTCGAAAACACCCAAAAAAGAGCAGGACGCGGCCTGGCGCAGCGCTACCAAAGCGCAAGCCTGCGACGCTATGCGGCCACTGCTACCGGTGGCCACGAAATCGACCGTGGGTATTTACGCATCCGGCCAGGCGCTGGAAAGCCTTATTATGCATCTGCTGAGCGACGAGCTGCCCGAAGCCCGCACCATTGGCCAACAAGTACTCGACGAAACCCGTAAAACCGATGCTGCCGTCTTCCTGGAGCGCGCCGACAAGCCCGACAGGGGCGGGGCGACCATAGCATACCGCGCCAACACCTACGACACAGTAAAGGAGCTTGCCCGGAAGCTGCTTCCTGCCCATCACACCTCTGAAAATGCGCCGGTCACCCTCACCGGTTATACCCCGCATAACGAGCTCGACATTGTTGCCGACATCTTGTACGAACATAGTGACCAGCCACTCACGGTTTTGCAGTCAGAAATAGCCAAATGGTCCTATCAGCGCAAAGTCGACGTACTGACCGCTTACATTGGCGAGCGCTTAAACCGCCGGCACCGCCCGGGCCGGGCACTCGAAAAGGTCCACTACAGTTTCGACCTGGTGTGCGACTATGGCATCTTCCGTGATCTGCAGCGTCACCGCATGGTTGACGACCTGGAATGGCAGGCGCTTAGCCCGCGCCTGGGCTACGACGTGCCAAAGCTGGTCGAAGACGCGGGCCAAACCGACGCATTTTTGCACTGTTTCGACCTCAGTCTGGAACTATACAGTGCCTTGCAAGCCGCTGGTTTCACCCTGGAAGCCCAATACGCAACGCTGCTCGGCCACAAAATGCGCTGGAAAATCACCTACAACGCCCGCGAAGCGTTCCATCTGCATGAACTCCGCACCAGCCCGCAGGGCCACCCCGGTTACCGCAAACTCGTCCAGCAAATGCACGAAAAGGTGGCCGAAGTACACCCGCTGCTCGCCGAGGCCATGCAGTTCGTAAATCAAGGCGAAGACCCCGAGCTCGCCCGCCTAGCGGCCGAGAGATACACCCGATACAAACTGGAAAAACTTGACGGTCAGAAATCGAAAGCGTAAGATTGAACGGTAATGGCAAATAACTTTGTGAAGCTCCTAATTATCGTCCTCGGCTCTCGTGAGCTGTGCTTCACCATGGTTGAAGCCTCGCGGTAACCCCGCCAGCACAGCTCGAAAAACAATAAGCAGGCTTCAACCGGAAGCCTGCTTTAACATTCACAAAAGGAGAACCCCATGACAAAAGTAGAAGTAGCAACGGGATATTACGTAACGGACCCCGAATATGGTGGCAGCTGGCGTATCGAGACAGACGCGGTCGGCAAGGTAGCGGTGGCTGATTTGGTCGAAGTCGACCCGCCCATGAACGAGCGGCACGCCCATTACGCCGATTGGGACCAGCAAGCCGCGCCATTTTCCCTATTTGACTAAAACGGTGGCGCGTAGTAAAATAAACACGTTACCAAAGACAGTGACAGGAGCAATCCTTAATATGTCACCGAGGTTGCGAAATACTTTTTGTTATTGAGCGCACTCTCATTAGAAAAGCTTCCGGTAACCACCGGGAGTTTTTTCTTTGTAACTACGGTAAAGCTGGTCGATATTTACCGCAAAAACTATCTAACAGCTAAAGGAGATGCTTCGCATCCCGCGAAGGGAAAAGAGAAACCAGAGCAAAAAATCGTATTTTTTGCCCTGCGTGATGATAAACAAGCCGAAGACGAGTTTATATGCAAAGCCAAGCATTTGCTGGCGCAAAGCTATATAAAAAACCGTCAGGTTTGTCTTATAAGGCGAAGCCGCATATTATGGCTTTAAGCAAAACCCAGAAGAACGAAGTAGTCAGCGAAGTCGCTGAATTGCTTGGTGCTTCAAAAATGACTGTTGTTGCCCAATACCAGGGCACGACCGTTAAGCAATTGCAGAGTTTGCGCCGCACGGCCAAAGACTCTGGCACAAAGGTAAAGGTAGTAAAGAACCGCTTGGTTCGCCAGGCTATTCTGAAAAACGACGCCCTAAAAGACGTTGACACAAGCGCGCTGGAAGGCATGCTGGTGTACGCGTTTAACGAAGGCGACGAAGTTACCCCCGCCAAGGTGCTCAAAGCATTTGCAAAAGACGTCCCGACGATTGAATTCGTGGGCGCTATATCTGCCGAAGGCAAGTTCCTAAGCGCAGACGAAGTAAAAACCCTGGCCGACATGCCCAGCCGCGACGAGCTTATTGCTCAGGTGGTGGCAACGCTGCTCAGCCCGGTACACGATGTTACAAACGCCCTTAGTGGCAACCTGCACGCTTTGCTCGACGGTGTCGAAGCCAAAGCAGCAGCATAAATTAATTTTAAGAAGGAAGGAGATCTTCGCCTCCCGCGCAAGGGAAAAGAACAGCCGGAGCAAAAACCGCGTTTTTTGCCCCGCGCGTTAGGAAAAACCGTAGGTTTGTCCTAAAAGGCGAAGCCGCATATTATGGCTGATGTTAAGAAACTGGCAGAAGAGCTAACAAAGCTGACTGTCCTGGAAGTAAACGAACTAAAGACCGTCCTGAAGGACGAATACGGCATTGAGCCGGCTGCTGCAGCTGTTGCTGTTGCTGGTCCTGCTGCTGGTGGCGAAGCCGCTGCTGCAGCTGACGAAAAGAGCGAATACGACGTGAACCTGAAAGACGCAGGCGCACAGAAGGTAGCTGTTATTAAGGCTGTTAAAGACCTGACCGGTCTGGGCCTTGGTGAAGCCAAAGCCCTCGTAGACGGCGCTCCAAAAGTAGTCCTTGAGAAGGCTGCAAAAGAAGACGCTGAAAACGCCAAGAAAGCCCTGGAAGAAGCTGGCGCTACGGTGGAACTCGTCTAGAGTTACACCGCAAACGCTCACCGCTTTGCGGAGAGTGTTCGCAACCGTCGAGCTCGTCTAGTTTTAGACTTGTTCCACAAAAACACCTCCAATTGGAGGTGTTTTTGGTATGATGAAGCTTATGGATACATCAAACAGAGACATTTTGAATAGTTTTACCGTAGACGATTTACCGTACTTGGACACCGTCGTACTAGGAGCACTGGAACTTTTTGCAAGCCGCGAGCTGCCACAGATTGATATTTCTGGATTCAAGCGGCCGCTGGTAGTGGGCAGCGGTAACGCCGACGCTACCGGGCGCATCATTTTTGCAGATACTGGCGCCATTTTTGCCAGCGAAAGCAGTTTTGAAGACAAATTACGGAACATCCCGGACATAGACGAAGTGGTCGTGGTGAGTGCCAGCGGTGCCAAGCACGCGCCCATTATTACCAAAGCCGCCATTGCCGCCGGCAAGCACGTCACGCTCATAACCACCACGCCGAATAGCTTGACCGAGCAGGCCGCTACCCCCGAGCAGCTCACCACGCACGTCCTACCAAAAAACCGCGAACCCTACACCTACAACACCAGCACCTACATGGGCATGATTTTGGGCTACACGCACGAAGACGCCGGCGCTATCAAAAAATACATCGAAGACGTCATTGCGCCCATGGACTTTAGCAAACTGGCCGGTTACGACAAGTTCGTCGTTATTTTGCCGCCGCAGTTTAGCGGTTTGAGTAGCATGGTCAAGGTCAAGTTCGTGGAGCTGTTTGGCCGCAATCTGGCCCGCGATGTCGAAACCACCGAAGGCATGACGCACGCCATTACCGTCGCGCCAGCCAACGAGCTGTACCTGTCGTTTGGCGAACCCAACACCACGTGGGGCACCGCCGAGAGCCGCTATAACGTGCCGCTACCCGACAGCGCAGGCTACGCCGCCGCCATGGCCATCACATACTACGTCGTCGCACAAATCCAGCGCCAAAAGCCCCAATATTTCAAGGATAACATTGCTGCCTACATGCAGTTCATCTCCGCTGTCTTCGGCGAAGAACTCGACCCTATCGTCCCCGATACTCCCTAAGCCGCAAGTTATCCACACATAGTTTTGACTTGATTGACTCACTGTGGTACGGTTAGGGTAAGGTATATCAAAATATATCGGTGGTGAGAGAGAAACGAGCAAAAGAGAGATAAAATTATGGCAGACTTACCAGAAAAGCAAGTAAAGCGCCTGCGAGCCCTCATTCGGGAGGCTGAGACGAATTTAGCCGCTGCCAACGAGCTGCTCGTGAGCCTCGTCGGTGACGATGAAAAGGTGCAGGCCCGCCCCTCCGACGACGTACTTGGCAAAGTTATAGAAGGTGTATTCGACGGCCAGAACATGGTCGGCAGTGACGGCAAGACCTACCCGGTACCCGCCAACTACGCCAGCAAGTCCAAACTCGTGCAGGGCGACATCCTGAAGTTGACCATCGCCGACGACGGCGCATTTCTCTACAAGCAAATCGGCCCCATCCCACGCAAGCAAGTTGTGGGCACGCTTAAGCTTGAAGGTGGCCACTACTTTGTGACCGTTGGCAATAAAGACCTCCGCGTCCTACTGGCTTCCGTAACGTACTTCAAAGCCAAGCCAGGCGACCAGGTAAGTGTGAACGTTCCCGAAGACGACTCTCAGGCCGAGTGGGCCGCTCTTGAAGCCGCTTTATAACAGGGACCTATGACGAAGCGACAGCGCATCACCCTGACCGTGAGCGTAGCAGCCCTTACTGCTCTAATGCTCATGACATATGTCGTGCCCGTCCGCACTGTCAGTGGCATCGTAGATACCACTAAGAACATTTGTGGTACATACAACAGCACTACTACAAAGAACTATCATGTAGTACTTGGCCAATGGCACGACTACGAATTAGTACGAACACACGTGGTATCTGTAAACCAGGCAAGCTGCGGCCAACGGGTGCGATTCAAACTCTATCTATGACATAAGTACAACAGACGTACCTCGCGACAGCGCGGTATACTATGTACATATGGGGCAGGCGTTATACCGGAAATATAGGTCCAAGAACCTGGGTGAGATTGTCGGGCAGGAACATGTCACGACCACGCTGGCCAACGCGTTCAAACAGGGAAAGATCAGCCACGCATACCTCTTGACCGGGCCGCGCGGTGTCGGTAAGACTTCTATTGCCCGTATTATTGCACATGAAGTGAACGGCCTACCATACGACGACGAAGCGCATCTGGATATCATCGAAATTGACGCTGCCAGCAATCGCCGGATAGACGAAATCCGCGATCTGCGTGACCATGTCAACACCGCTCCTGCCAGCGCTAAATACAAGGTGTATATCATCGACGAGGTACACATGCTCACCAAAGAGGCGTTCAACGCGCTCCTAAAAACACTCGAGGAGCCGCCGGAGCACGTTATTTTCATCTTGGCCACCACCGAAGCACACAAACTGCCCGAAACTATCATTTCCCGGACACAGCGCTACTCCCTGCGTCCCGTACCAGGGGAGCAGGTTATCGCTCATCTAAAAGAAATCGCCAAGGGCGAAAAATTACAGATAGATGATGATGCGCTGGAGCTTATCGCCCAACACGGTGAAGGCAGTTTCCGGGATAGTATCAGCCTGCTTGATCAGGCTAGCAGTACCGCCGCGCATATCACGCGTACGGATATCGAACGCATCTTAGGTTTGGCGCCCGACGAATACATTGACCGCTTGCAAACCGCCCTCCAAACAGATGCCAGTGCCGATATCGTGTCCACGCTTACGGCACTGTACGCCCAGGGGTACGAACCGGCCATGATTGCACAACAGCTCGGCGCCGTCATACGAAAAACGATGCTAGCCGGTAGCCCCGACGCAGCAGCGCTCGATCTTCTGCGCAAGCTTCTCGACATACCTGCTGCCCGTTCGCCTAAACAGCTGCTAGAACTGACGCTGCTCCAAGCCGCGCTGCCGCCGACTAGCCACATAATACCAGCTGCCAAAACTAGCCATCTACGGTCAGTTGCAACAGAGGTGGAAAATCCTGCCGCCATCCGACCGGGTCCGCCGGTGCCCCCGCCCGAGCCGCTTCCCGAGCCGCCCGTCGAGCCCGTGCCGGCACCCGGCGACGAGCCGGACGATACGACGCCGGAAGACACCGCCGCACAAGCCGCTGACAGTACAACCGTTGCCGACCTCTGGCAACAGGCGCTCGATATCGTAAAGAAACAACACAACACCTTGTACGGCATCGCCCGCATGGCGAGCCCGACTATGGACGGTGATACGCTGACGTTGGCATTCAAATTCGCATTCCACCAAAAGCGGCTCAACGAAGCCAAGAACCGCAAAATATTCGCCGATATTGTCGAGAAACTCCAAGGCCAACCGGTCAAAATCGTCTGTGTCGTCGCCGAAGAAGCCGAAAAACAAGCCGCCGCGCCTGACGTCGCAACCATTAGCAATATTTTTGGTGGCGCCGAGCTGCTAAACTCATGAGTACCGAACACGTGAAGGACTGATGGCCAACCAACATACGCAACCACCGCAAAACACCGACGCCGAAGCATCGCTTTTGGGCGCTATCCTTATCGATACCGATGCCATCGTCAAGATTGCCGATGCCCTATCGGTCGAAGATTTTTATGACCCGCGCCATGCCCGTATTTATGAGGCCTTACTAGCACTCTACGAAAAGCGGTCCCAAATAGACGTCCTTACCCTGGCTGATCAGCTGAAGGGTACCGGTTTTCTCGACATGGTAGGTGGCCCGGCGTACCTGACCGAGCTGACCAACTTCGTCCCGACTGCCGCGCACGTCGAGCAATATGCCGATATCGTCGCCCAAAAAGCGCTGCGCCGTCGCCTGATTGCCGCAAGCCAAGACATGGCCCAGCTTGGTCAAGACGAAAGCAAGTCGCTAAAAGAGCTTATAGAGGAGGCCGAAAGCCGACTGTTTGAGGTCAGTCAGCAGCACGTCAAGCAAACAGTAGTCAGTCTGGAAGACATCCTAACCGAAAGTTTTGAGCGTCTAGACAGCTTACACCAGGACAAGGCAAAGCTACGCGGCATTACAACAGGCTACCGAGACCTTGACCATATCCTAGCCGGGCTACAACGCAGTGACCTGTTTATATTGGCAGCCCGCCCATCCATGGGTAAGACCGCATTTGTACTGAACCTGGCACACAAAGTCGCAACCGTGGCAAAGGAGCCCGTCCTCGTCTTCAGCCTGGAGATGAGCAAAGAGCAGCTGGTGGATCGCTTGCTTGCCATGGAATCAGGTGTCGATGCTATGGCCCTCCGTACCGGAAACCTCAGTGACACCGATTTTGAAAAGCTGGGTGAGGCGATGGGCACGCTGAGCGAAGCCAAAATGTACATTGACGACACGCCGGGCATCACCGTAAGTGACCTCCGCACCAAAGCCCGCCGCGAAGCTCACAATCAGAAGCTTGGGCTTATCATCGTCGACTATCTGCAGCTGATGAGCGGTGGTGGCCGATACGCGTCGGAAGGAAACCGTGTACAAGAAATTTCAGAGATTTCGCGGGGTCTCAAAATGGTCGCACGCGAACTTGATGTGCCGCTGGTCGCATTGAGCCAGCTAAGCCGCTCAGTTGAAAGTCGCAGCCCACAGATTCCGCAATTGTCTGACCTTCGTGAATCAGGCAGTATCGAGCAAGACGCTGACGTCGTAGCGTTCCTGTACCGCGAAGATTACTACAACCCCGAAACCGAGCGCAAAAACATCATGGATGTACTTATAAAAAAGCACCGCAACGGCCCAACTGGTGGTGTCGAACTGTATTTCGACCGCGAGAAACAGCGCATTCGTTCCATCGACACCAGCCACAACAACCCATTCGAAGGATAACCTCTCCGCAGGCGTGCTATACTACTAGCAAATGAGTGCGGCAGGGCAGTTTTTCTTCCGGTGGTGGCGGACAGGTATCCTTGTGATAAGCCTTGGCATTATCGCCTATCTGCTCTATTTTCACCGCTTACAGAGCCTGGTCCCCGCCTATACCCATGTAGAACTGCAGGCCGTCAAGAACGCCTCAGACTGGCACCATATACTGAAAAACCCCATAAACGCACCGTTCCTGGTGCCGCTCTGGTTCGCGACCGCCGTGCTACATCACGGCCCATATGTCGGCCGCGTCATCGCCTCCGTTTTTGGCGTCCTGGCGGTCGTGCTGTTTTACCTGGTCGTGCGACTGATGTACGGATTCCGCACCACCTTCCTTGCGACCATACTGTTTGCCACTTCCGCGGGCTTACTGCACACCGTCCGATTGGGCGCGGCACCGGTGTTGCAGTTCGGCACGCTCTGTTTCGTGTTCGCGGCTATACGCTACTTGCAGCTTTCACCGCACCGGCGGACCGCCTTTGGGTACGGCATGGCGGTGCTAGGCGGGCTCCTCTGGTACATACCCGGCATGATATGGGTTGCGTGCATTTGGCTATTCCTTATGCGCCGGACAGTGCGCCAGCAGTTACAGCGCACTCCTACGAAACACCTGGTAGGATGGGTGCTGCTTTCCCTCATCGTCGCGCTCCCGCTCCTTATAGCCGCCATACACACTCACGGTCAGGTTCTGCTCGCAAGCACCGGGCTACCCCCCACGCTGCATAGCGTCACCCATATCGCCCCGAACCTCTGGGATACGCTACTCTCGGTCAGTATCTATAGCACCGGTACTGCCGTGTGGTGGGTCGGACACGCCCCGCTCCTGAATGTGGCCGAGGTGGTGTTGGCGGTAGCCGGCATGTATTACTACATGCGCCATAACCGGACGGGCAGCACACTGTTCATCATGAGCACAATGGTGTTGGCATGGTTGCTCATAGGCTTTGGGGGCAGCGTCAGTATTGCATTTTTGATTCCGCTTATCTATTTGTCAATTGCCCGTGGCATAGACCAGCTGCTCGAACGGTGGTTTACCGTGTTCCCGCGTAATTCTATTGCCCGGTTCACCGGTATTGCCGCGCTCTGTATCATGCTGGCCTTTTCGGTTCTGTATCAGGTGCGCAGCTATTTCGTAGCCTGGCCGCATGCCGCAGCTACCCGCCATGAGTTTCATCAGAAACAATAAGTAATCTGTTAAAATAGAGGTAAATCAAGGAGGAAAGATATGTCACGTTTCGATCAAGCCAAGATGCTTATGCAGGTACGTAAAATCCAGAAAGAGCTGCAAAAGCAAGTAATTACGGTGGAGCAGGGCGATGGTGCCGTACGCGTCGAGATTACCGGCGAACAGAAGATTAAAAAGATTCACATCGATCCAAAGGCGGTCGATCTGGACGATATCGCCGTCTTGGAGCGCTGGGTGGAAGACGCCGTCAAGGATGCCATACAACAGAGCCAGAAGATTGCTGCCGATAAGATGCAGCCTATGATGGGTGCTCTCGGCCAACTCGGTATGTAACCATGGCCGAGTTGCTCCCGCCGGCACTCACAAGTCTTATAGACGCCCTCGGCAACTTGCCGGGGGTCGGGCCGCGCACTGCCGAGCGTTATGCGTACTATTTGGTGCGCCACGACCCCGCTCGGTCCTCACAGCTAGCCCATAGCCTGTTGGAGCTACATAATGGTATTGCATACTGCCCTAAAACATTTGCGCTCATAGCGGCCTCAGAAGAGGTCTCACCCCTGTACAGCGACCCACGTCGAGACAAAAAACTAGTGGCCGTGGTGGCCGAGCCGCTCGACATCGTGTCGCTGGAAAAAACCAACGCCTTCCACGGCACCTATCACGTGCTGGGCGGCCTGGTCTCGCCTATCGATGGGGTCGGACCAGAGCAGCTGCATATCCGCGAGCTCGTTGACCGCATAGACGAAGATAAAGTGGAAGAGATTATCCTGGCCACCAACGCAAGTGTGGAAGGGGAGAGCACCGCACTGTATATTCAGCAACAGATAGGCGACCGCAAGGTGAAAGTTACCCGCCTCGCCCGCGGCCTCCCCATCGGTGTCGATCTGGAATACGCCGACCAGATTACGCTTTCCCGCGCGCTCGAGGGCCGCCAGACGCTCTAGTAAGATTCTTTGTTATCTGTATAAATTGGTTCGATTTCAGGCGAACCGAATGTGCTTGTCCCGGCAAATCCGCGTTCCTTAAATAACTCGAGTGCGTTCTCTTGCAGGTCTAGGTTAGGGTTAACGCGCAAAACCGCATAAGCTATACGGCCCAATCTCTGTCTGAGTGGTTGCCGGGAATGGCTATAACGCTCCATAGCCAAAATATATACCTCTCGACGCTACCCGTCAACTTTAGTGAAACGGAGCACCTGCTTGCTATCCCATTCGACTACTTCGAGCCACGTGGTTAAAGGGCGGACGAATTCGATTTCGGGATGTTCATCCATGGTGTATTTTACGATTACCTCGTCGGTCGGTTCCCATATGATCAGGCCCGTGACGGTGTAGTATTTTTCGGTGTCCTTGTAATGGTAATATTTGGCGCCGACTGCTACTTGGTTTTTGGCGTTTTCGAGCAAGATACGGAGTTCAAAAATTGGTTTATGGTCCATGACTACAGCCTAACAGGAGCGCTTCGGTTATAAAACTGGTAAAATACATATAAATGGAAGAGAAAATTAAGCAGCTGGTGGACGAAGCGCAGAAAATTGTCGTGGTGCAGGCGGATAATCCGGATGCGGATAGTTTGGGGTCAGCGCTGGCGCTGGAGCATATTTTGGGTGATTTGGGCAAAGACGTGTATTTGTACTGCGGCGTCGACATGCCGACGTATTTGCGGTATCTTTCCGGCTGGGACCGGGTGCTAAACGAAGTACCGTCGCAGTTCGACCTAAGCATCATAGTGGACGCCAGCACGTACACATTGTTCGACCAGGTTGAAAAGGCGGGCAAGTGGGGCGTACTGAAGAACAAGCCGGCAATTGTGCTGGACCACCATGCAACTGTTGAAAAGCCGCTCGATTTTGCGGCAGCGAGCATCGTCGACAGCCAGGCGGCTTCGACAGGTCAAGTCATTTTTAGGCTCGCAGGCAGTTGTAGCTGGCAAGTCAGTGCCGAGGCGGCCGAACACCTTATGACATCCATTTTGGGCGACACCCAGGGGCTTATGAACGACCTGACGAAGGCCAGCACCTACCGCGTCATGGCAGATCTGACAGAGCTTGGCGCTGACCGGCCGAAACTCGAAGAACAGCGGCGGGAATACAGCAAAATGGCGCAAGTCATCTACCAATACAAAGGCGAGCTAATTACACGGACCGAATTTGCCGCCGATGACAAAATAGCTTTTGTGACCGTGCCGCAGGAGGAAATCAACCAGTACAGTCCACTGTACAACCCGGCGGCGCTAATCCAGTTCGACATGCTGCAAGTACAAAATGTAGCGCTCAGCATTGTTTTTAAAACATACGACGACGGGCACATCACGGCAGCCATACGCGCCAACAACGGTGCTCCCATAGCTGGCAAACTGGCCGAACACATGGACGGTGGCGGCCACGATTACGCCGCGGGATTCAAGGTAGAGGGTGGCCGGCCATTCAACGAAGTAAAGAGCGAGTGTATTGAGTACGCCACGGAATTACTCAATAATTTGAATCAGGAATAAATAATATGAAGCTGTACAATACGCTTTCTCGACAGATTGAAGATGTAACACCGTTGCACGCGCCGGAGGTGACGGTGTATACGTGCGGGCCGACGGTGTATGACTACCCGCACATTGGCAACTGGTTTGCCTTTATTCGCGAGGATATGTTAATTCGCACGCTGAAGGCTAGCGGGCTGCGGCCGAAATGGGTCATGAACATTACCGATGTGGGACACTTGGTTTCGGACGCTGATGAGGGTGAAGATAAGCTGGAGAAGGGGGCGCGGCGCGAGGGCAAGACCGCTTGGGACGTAGCCAAATTCTACACCGAATATTTCGAAAAAGGGCTAGAGCGGTTGAATATCTTGCAGCCAGACTACCTGCCAAAAGCGACTGACCACATCAAAGAACAAATTGAGCTCATTCAAAAGCTGGAGAAAAAGGGCTATACCTACATCACCTCTGACGGCGTGTACTATGACACCGCCAAATTCCCGAAGTATGCCGACTTTGCACGACTGGATCTGGACGAGCAGGAAGCCGGCAAGCGAGTAGGCTTTAACCCGGAAAAGCGTGGCGTTGCCGACTTTGCACTGTGGAAATTTAGCCCAAAGGACCACCGGCGCGACATGGAGTGGGACAGCCCCTGGGGAACTGGTTTCCCGGGCTGGCACATCGAGTGTTCGGCCATGTCGATGAAATACCTGGGCGAGACGCTCGACATCCACGCTGGTGGTATCGATCATGTGCCAGTGCATCACACGAATGAGATTGCCCAGAGCGAAGCCGCTACCGGCAAACCGTTTGCACGCCTCTGGATGCACAGCAACCACATTACTATCGAAGGCGAAAAGATTAGCAAATCGCTGGATAACGGTATTACGTTGGAAGACATAGAGGAAAGAGGCATCAGCCTGCAAGCGTTTCGCCTGCACGTGCTGGAAAGCCACTACCGCAGTCAGAGCAAATTTAGCTGGGAATCATTAGCGGCGGCTCAAAACCGGTTACGAAACTGGCGAGAAGCAATGGCAACCCGCTGGCAAGAAGCGGTATTGCCAATGGTCGGCGCCGATGGAGACATTAGCGCACCCCAATTTAAAGAAGCGCTCTTTGCAGCACTGAGCGACGACCTGAATACTGTCAAAGCCCTGCAACTTATTGATGCGGTGGCCAGCAAAGCACTGGCCGGCGCCGTGTGTGGTGCGTGCCTCGACAATATTGCCGAGACCGTGCAGGACGCATTGGGCATCAACCTCATTGTTGAGAATATATCCGACGCGCAACGAGAGCTGATTCAAAGCAGGGAGCAAGCACGGACCGACAAAGATTGGGCCAAAAGCGACAAGCTGCGCGACGATCTGACAGAGCAGGGAATCGGCCTCCGCGACACGCCGAACGGTGCCATATGGTTCTGGATTTAGCCTCTGTGCGTCTCTGAGTCAACAGTTTTGCGGCTCAGAATGTCCCGACCCTCAAGATAATCGAGCACCGCTACCCGTATACAACCCATAACCGGTATGGCTACCAACGCGCCGAGCAGGCCACCGAAGTTGGCACCCAAAATAACCGAGATAAAGACAAGTAACGCCGACATGTTGGTGGCGTTTGCCTGAATACGCGGCTGTACGACATAGTTCTCAATCTGTTGATACAAAATGTAGTATGCCAAGATGATAATAGCGGACGTCAGCGAATGGAACAGCGCCACCGCAGTAACAATAATTGCGCCGATCGTATGGCCGACCATCGGGATGAGCCCGCAAATAAACACAATGACCATCAGCGCCAGCGGGTTCGATATGTGTAATATGAACAACATCGGTACGATAAGTATCGACGCGATGGCAGCGAGTAGTACCTGACCATTCACGTAGCCCTGTATAACCCGGTTCATATCACGCGCCAGTTTCTGCGCGCGCCGCGTATGCTGGCCGGGTACCAGTTGCTCGAAAATGCGGCGCCAATGCGGCCCTTCGGCCAACATCATGACCGTCAGTACCACCACGGTCAGGGTAGCAAACAGACTGCTGCCAATGCGGGTGACCGCACCGACCGCTGTACCGCCCAGGTCATCTACCCGGTTGGAAAGCTGCTTCGATACTTTGTCGACCTGACTCTCCAGGTGGTGCTCACGTACGAATGCACCGAGCCCGGAGTCCTGATTGCGCACCTGGTCGACTAGCCCCGGCGCATCATGAATAAACTGCGATGTCTGGCTGACCAGCGGCGGCACGATAAGCGCCAGAAAGGTAGCGAACAGCACGAGCACAATGACTATGGAAACACCGGTCGCAAAACCCCGGTTACCCCTGACTCGGCCCGGCAGATGATTAGCCAGCCAACGCACCGGGGCGTTCAGCGCCAGGCTCAAAAACAGTGCGACACCGATAAGTGTCAGTGTGTGTGCACTTTCGCGCACCGCCGCGAAAAAGATAATAGCCCCGATAGCGGCCGCGATGATCCGGAAAATGGTTCGGTTTGAGACGGTGAATTCGACTTCGGAAGTATCGGGTACACGTGCCATATGCATAGTATCGCAGACTACCGGCGGCTTTGCAAAGCCTCTGCATAAACCGCCAGCAACCGCTGACCGACGACGTCAATATCAAATTGCCGAACGTAAGTGCGCTGCGCAGCGCTTGCCCGGGACCGGGCGTCAGGATGGTTCAAGTACCACGCCAGCTTGTCCGCAAAACCTACCCGGTCAGCCGGGTCGAACAGCTGGTTTTCGTCTAACGGCCCCAGCACCGACGCATAGCCGGGGTTATTCCCGCCGAGCACCACCCCCCGAGCTGCCGCCATGGCTTCCAGCAGAACAATACCGAAACTTTCACCGCCGGTACTCGGATAAACCGCGATATCGGCCTGCGCTAAAAATGCCGGCTTATCGGCTTCATCCACGAAGCCACGGAATGACACGATATCTTCCAGCTGATGCTCGCGGGCAAAGCGTTCGAGTTGCTGCAACAGCTCTCCTTTGCCCCCGATGACGACCACACACGTGCCTGTATGCAATTGTCGGGTCCGCAAAGCCGCAATCGCCTGCAGCAGTAGCAGGGGACCCTTCCGCTCCACCAGACGGCCCAGAAATACAATAGTGGTCTCGGCCACGTCGTTGGTAGCACCGGCGAACTGCGCGAGACTGACCGGATTGGGCACGACGTCTGCCTCATATCCGTACACCGTATGGGCAAACTCGCGGGCCGGCTGCGAAACCGCCAGCATGCGGTCAAACCGTTTGGCGGATCGCCGGTTCAACAGTGCCAGTGCACGGTTACCCAGGGTGACCAGCCGGGAGTAGGGTAATATGTGGAACGTCCCTACGACCGCGGTCGTACGGGGGGCAGCCCGAAGCAGCCTGCCGGCCATGAACGGACTGTACGGAACCTGCACGTGCAGCACATCGAACTGTTCGGCTACTAAAAACCGTTGCAGGTTGCGGCGCGACACCGGCAACGGCATAGACATACGGTTCCCGTTGAATTTCACTCGTAAATTTCGCGCCAGCGAGTGTACGTGAGGTATATCGGTACGCGTCGTGTTGCCAACCAGGTAGTGGACGTCGTGGCCCTGCCCGGTCAGCCACGCACCTACACCCAAGACATACTGCTGCACGCCGTCGGGCGTATCGAGCGTGTCATCGAGTACCAGCCCTATTTTCATACAGCCTATTCCTGGCGGGCCGCCGCGAGAGCCGTTTGGTACACCGCTTCGTAGGCACGCACCACCCGCGGATAATCGAACTGCCGCACGTACTCTTTGGCCCATTTACTCCACAGCGCACGAAGGTCCTCATCGAACAGAAGCAGCTCCAGGCGATGTGCGAACTGCGTCGTATCTTTCGGATTCACGAGTGAGAGTTTGCCCAGTCCCTGCATGACGCTCGTATAGCCGGGGTTGTCACCAGCGACCGTCGGCAGGCCGTTCGCCATAGCTTCCAGCAGAACGATACCGAAACTTTCCCCAAATAGCGCTGGCGAGCAGAACAAATCTGCGGTACGCAGCAGCTCCAGTTTGGTAGCTTCATCGACAAACCCCAGGAATGCGATAGTGCGGATGCCCAGCTCATTTGCCAATGCTTCGAGCTTCTCGCGGTCGGGTCCGTTGCCCGCGATAAGCAGCCGTGTGCCGGAAGTCCGCCGCTCCAGCTCGGCGTAGGCGCGCAACAGCCACTTCACACCTTTGCGGTTCTCGAGCCGGCCCAGGTACAAAATCGTTTTTTCACCGTTTTGCCCGCGTACCGCAGGCGCCTTACCGAAACGCTCCAGGGCGATACCGTTCGGAATGATATCCACTGGCACATCTGCCAAACTCAGGAGATACTCGGCAGCGGCAGACGATACCGCGGTAAAGGCGTTGATATGCTTCAGCAGAGGCTTCGTATAAGGGGTTATTACCTTGGTCAACGTCCGGCTTACCACCGTTTCGGGCAGCTTGGCGTGGAACGTTGCGACGTTGACAGCCCTGCTACGACTTAAAATCTGCCGACTCAGCACAGGCACCCACGGCTCGTGGAAGTGAATGATATCGAACCGTTCGCGCTCGAGTACACTGTCGATTTCATCGGTCAGCACACTGGCACTGAACTGGGCGGTCGTCCTCAGGGGGGTCTTCACATCGGTCGCAGAACCTAAGAAAATAATTTTGCGGCCCTCATCGGCGTAGGGGACACGCGGCTGCGGCGTAATGATCGTCACTTCGTGGCCCAGTTTCATAAGGCCAGTTTGCAGTTCCTTCACCACTTCCTGCACACCGCCACCAATGGCAATGTTATACGGGCAGACGAGTCCGATTTTCATATGTGTTCCAGTATACCAGAGGTACGGGAGAAAAAGAGAGCTTGCCCGCTTTTTCGGGGCGTCACATTAACTCGTGGCAGTCTTACGCAGCAGCCGCCGGAGCGCCGTCGGCACCAGGTCGGCGGCCTCTTTTTTGTCAGCCAACACACTGACGGTATGTGTCTTCATCTTGATAGGCAGTCCATGAAAATCATTGAACACCACCCGCATATGTTGCTCGACAATGCGGTGGTCAAAGAAGTGATCCTGACTGGTGTACACGTGCCAGACCGGCAAATCGACCCGCTGTTTGCAGTTATCGACCGTCAGCAGCTCTATGGTGGTCTGCATGTAGGTGCGCACGTCATTCTGCTGCCACAACCGGATTTCCATATCCATCATACGGTTGAATTGCACTTTGCCGTCGGCTTGAGCGAACTTGTGCTTGGCATTGTTGGTGTGCGCATAAGCCAGGCGCAACACGGGTGCGTTGAGCGCCACATAGCGGAACACGCGAGCCAACGGGCGGATACGGAATACCATGCAGCCGTACTTGTATGTCAGGAACCGGGGACGGCTAAAGATAAAGTCATCGGAACGCATGAAACCGGCGGCGCTGACCAGGAAATCTACCCGGCCTACGAGCTCAGGATACCGTTGCAGCATACGCGTGACCACCAGGAACCCGAACGATATACCCACGATGCTGACTCGTTTGCGTTTATAGCGCATTTTAATAAAGGAGGCCATGTAGTCGGCGTAGTTGTCAAGCGTAGCCTTTTGGCCGATTTTGTAAAAGCTGTCCATACCCCCGAACCCCGGTATGTCAGGCATGGTCACCGCACCGAAGTCGGTAAAGTTCTGCACCAGCCCCCACCAGCGCTCCAACAGTGCGTGATGGCCGTAGATTACCAGAATCTCGCGGTTCTGACCCTTTTTTGCCGGCACAGACAACATACGGCCGTTCAAGCCGTTGATATACAACGGTTCAATAAAATCCGCCGGATCTACTTCCACTTTTTGCGATTTTGCCATACTCATTACCTAGTGTACGCTAACACCGGTCAATGAGGCAAGCAGAAGTTAGCGGGGGAACGTCTTGCTCGTATAGATAGTGACAGGGGTGTAGGTATTGAGCAGTCCCGTCACGTAGGCAGTCTGGGCCGCCACCGTCGTATTGTTTTGCGAACGAGCCAAGGGACCTGCCGCCTGGTCGAGTGGGTACAACATTAGATTGTGCCGGGCCAGCAGATCGTCAGCTGCTTTTTGTTCGGCTGTCCATTCGTAATGCATATAGGTAGGCATGAATCCCAGCGATACGACCGCCTTCGTCTGCACATCGATATCCATAACCGCGATACCACCGACCAGACCGTTGATATCCAGCTGGGTACTCAGCAGATTACCTAGCGAAAACCATACCACCGTTGTGCCGCCGCCCGCTTTCGGCAGTCGCTTGACCGGTTGCAACCAATGCGGGCCGGTACCGATGACGATATCTACTCCCTGGTCAGCAAAATACTGCGCCGTCTGCTCTTGCCAGGTATCTTGCGTCGCAACGTCTTCCCGGCAGCCATGCATAGCCGCGATAATCATGTCAACATTCGCAGCCCTGGCGGCCGCTATTTGCTGGCCAGCCAATGCTTGGCTGAATATATTCAGTCCGTAGCTACTGACACTCTGATCGTTCGAACACTCCGCGTACGACAAAAAGGCGAATTTTACCCCCTTGACCGTAAAGGTCGCGATCTGGCTTTGCTCTTCGGCATTACGGGCAGTACCCGCTACTGCTAGCGTGTCTATCTTATCCCATACGCTACGGGTAGCGTCTATACCGGTTTGGCCTTTGTCATCGGCATGGTTATTGGCCAGATTAATCACATTGCAACCCTCGTCGTGCAGTGCCTGAGCGAAGCTGGCCGGCGCATTGAATGTCGGATAGCCACTGACCGGCAAGTCAGGGTCACTGGGCGATTCCTGGTTGCAAAACGACATGTCGGCCGACGTAAGGTAGGGATGCAGCTTCGCGAACAGCGGCGTGTAATCGTAACCATCCGCCGTCTTGGCGGCCGCGTTTACCGAGTCGTGCGGCAATTCGTCACCTGTGGCGATAAAGCGGATGGTCGTATCCGCCTTCGAGTGCTGGGGAGTAGGCCGTTTTTGCGCGGTCCGGGTTTTAGCCGGTGGTTGCGCACGTGACTGCCACCACTCTGTCGCCAGGCCACCGGCCACGAGCAGGATGCCGCAGACTACTGCCCAGCCGTACCATTTCAGTCGTAAACCTCTCCGTGCCACTGCTTCCATACTAGCACATACGGTATAATGAAGGTGTGCGTAAGCTTGTAGCTATAGTTATCGTAATCGCCATCATCATCGGTGGCGTCTTCTGGTGGCGGAATAGCCACGCAGATACACTCTCCACCCAGTCGAAACCGGCTACGGCCAGCAAGCCCACCACCCCGCCAGCGCACCCCGCCGATACGTTCAATAAAACCCGTTATTCGTTAACTGACCCGAACAGTCTGTGGGTCATCGTAAACAAGCAGCATCCCTTAAACCCTGTCACCTACACACCGAGCGACCTTCGCACGCCGGATGTCACCCTGCGCGTACCCGGTGCACCAGAAATGCAGCTCCGTGATGTCGCCGCCACTGCGGTCGAACAGTTGTTCAATGGGGCAGCTACAGCCGGCTATTCCCTGCAGGTATCAACCGCTTACCGCGGCTACGCTTATCAGAAAACACTGTATGACGGCTATGTCGCCAGCGATGGACAGGCGGCCGCCGACAAAGGCAGCGCCCGGCCTGGCTACAGCGAACACCAGACCGGTCTAGCAGTAGACGTGCGCAACACGGCCAATACCTGCGCACTCGAAGCATGCTTCGGCACGACACCCGAGGGTGAGTGGCTGGCAGCGAACGCCTGGCGGTATGGATTCTTGCTCCGCTACCCAGCCGACAAAGAAACCGTGACCGGTTACGAATATGAGCCCTGGCATTTCCGTTACATAGGGAAGGACCTAGCCACAGAGCTGCACAAAGACCACATAGAGACACTGGAGGAGTTTTTCGATGTTTCAGGCGGCACGACGTATCGTTAGACGCATAAAACGGTTCAGCGTACGCCAATGGTTCGGTGTGTTGTTCGTCGTCATCTTTGTAGCGCTGGCTACGTATGGCGCTGTGCATAGTACGCATACCGCTTCGGCCCCCAAGCAGAACGCCGTAAAAACTGCCAAGAAACAGCCCACGAAAGCCAAAAAGAAGTCAAAGTCATCTGCCACAACCACGCCAACTACCACCCCCCAGACCACATCGCCACCATCGACTCCCGTAACACAAGGCGACCAGCTCACTAGCATCGTCAATACCTGGCGCGGACAGTATTCGTTCGGAAGCGCCGTGACCGTTCTGGAACTGACCGGGTCAAAACGTGCTATCCACGCAAACTCGACCACCCGAATGGTACCTGCCAGCACCTATAAAATATATGTTGCCTATGCGATCTTACATGGCGTGGAGCAGGGTAGATGGACACTCGGCACCACATTGAGCGATGGTCACACCATACAAGCCGACCTTGAGAACATGATCTTGAACTCTAATAACGACGCCGCCCGGGCACTCGGCTTCTACTACGATTGGAACGACATAAACTCACTTATTTGGAGTATTGGCATAAGCAGACAGACCAATCTCTATAACTACGTTCCACCCAGCACTGAACCTATCGGCAACAAATACACTACCAGTGATGACCTAGCCGCCATGCTGCAGAAGATTTATGAAGGTTCAGTCCTGAATCAATCACATACCAGTTACCTCATAGGTTTACTGAAGCAACAACGTTACCGCGAGCGTATTCCCGCCGGCGTCCCGAGCAGTGTAGCTGTCGCCGACAAACCCGGTTGGCTCAGCCCGGTCGACGGCTACGATGGCTACGTCCAGAACGACGCCGCCATAGTGTACGGGCCCAAAAGCACGTATATACTTGTCATAACCACGAGCGGCAGTTCCACCCAGCCCCTCACCGCGCTTTCTCAGCAAGTGTACGGCTACTTGCAACAATAGAAAAAGTCCGGACAGATTCCGGACTTTTTCTTGGCTAGGGCGGAGGGATTCGAACCCCCGAATGCCAGGACCAAAACCTGGTGCCTTACCACTTGGCGACGCCCTAATGTTCGTAATTGTACCTGAAATGTACGAGGGGTTCGAACGGGATTCGACTCACCTTCGGCGAGCCCGCAATTTCATCTTTGAAAACGAGTTTTCAAGAGAAAGTTGCCTTGCAAACAGCCATTGGCAGTCTTCACCCTGATACCGGGACCAAAACCTGATACCCGTACGACTTGGCGACACCCCATTAGCACCAGGTAGATTCTACCGTACTGTCTCTGTCTACACAAGTTTGCGCGCACGGGCAAGCAAGAGGGCAAAAACACCCGGGAGCAAAGGCAACCAATAAGTGACCAGGCGGAAAAGCAGAGTGGCCGCAGTAGCGTCGGCAGGCGAGACACCATAGCCGACAAAGCCGGCGAACAGGCCGGCTTCGGTACCGACCAGGCCGCCGGGCGTGGGCGTGGCCGTACCTACCAACAGGCCGGCCGAAAAGACGATGAAGGTCTGGAGCACACCCAGCTGTAGTCCCACACCATGTGCGCTCGCAAACAAAATACATGTATAAGCAGCTGTGAGCAGCATGGCCAAAACGGCCGCAGCCAGCACGCGGCGAGGCCGCAGCAGCCGAAGGCTTGCAGCCAAGTTACGTCCGAACGCACTCAATTTGCGCCGCACCCACGGCAGACTCAAACCCAGCAGAACAATCAGCAGGGCAACGAGCACGTACCACCCATTGATGGCATAGTGCCGCACAAACATTTGCAGCACACCGGGACGCGCCAGAACTACGAACGCCAGCAGTACCAGGTGGGCAGTAATCCCGAGCAGGTTATTCACACTTACCACTGCCGTGGCCTGCGCCGGCGTGTGTTTTTTACGATACAAATACACCCCGTGTAGCCCCAAACCGCCGAGGCCCGCCGGCAGGAGGCGGTTGGCGAATGCAGCCGCAACTTCGACCACGATTGTCTGGCGGTAGCGCAGGGGCTTCAGCGCCAGCAAACCGTACACTCCGGCCGCTAAACAGAAGGTACCGGCCATCGCTAACAGAGACAGCACTAGCCATCGAATGCTAGTTTTCCGAACTAGTATTAGACTGCTAGTTACCGTCTGCCAGTGCGCAGCCAGCAGCCCGGCACCCAGTCCCAGCAACAGGACCGCAAGAACCACACGCCAGAGGCGTGCCCGTTTGGTGTTGATTTTGTGTGGTTTTGGCATAGCCGTTCCCAGCTTAGTATACCGGAACTTTCGGGCAAACGCCCAGCTAACCGCGCGTATACTCGGGCCAGATACCAACTAATAACCAAGGAATACATACTATGAACCCAGTCAGCAGAGGCATTCGAAACGCCTTCCGCAATGTGGTCCGTTCCGGCTCTATCGTGCTCATTTTGGGTCTGAGTATCGGCTTGAGCTTGACCATGCTTATTGCCCAAAAGGCAGTCGACAACAAAATAAAAAGCGTCAAAAGCTCTATAGGCAATACCATCACGATAAGTCCCGCCGGCTTCCAGCCGGGCAGCGATGAGGGTAACGCCCTAACCACCAGCGACCTTAAGAAGGTACAGGCGCTCGCCCACGTGCAAAGCGTGGAGGAGGCGCTGACGGGGCGGCAATCCACCACCGGCTCGTCTTCGCCCAGCTTCGGACGCTTCGACAGCAGTGATGATAGCTCGTCCAGCACCACCAGCCTGACATCACCAGTGACGCTCAACTCGGGCGGCCCGCGCTTTTTCGCACAGGGTAATGCCAGCGGCAGTGACAACGCGGCATCAGCTACCTTTAGTCTGCCCATATCGTTCCTGGGCACCAACAATCCCGGCAGCGTGAGCGGCACTACTATTACCCTTTCCAAGGGTAAGGCCATAGACGGCACGGCCGATACCAACGACGCACTCATTAGCAAAGCCATGGCCAAGAAGAACAATCTGTCGGTCGGCGACACCTTCACCGCCTACAATGCCACGCTGACCGTCACCGGCATATTTACCAGTAGCAGTAACAACCAATCCGCTGAAGGCACCGTAGTACTCAGTCTGCCAGCCCTGCAACGCCTCAGTGGACAAAGCGGTGTCGTCAGCAGCGCCGTAGCCACCGTCGATTCACTCGACAATCTCAGCAGCGTGACCAGCAAGGTCAAAAGTACGCTGGGCAGCAGCGCAGATGTGACGAGTGCCGAAGAACAAGCCGACGACACCGTCAAACCGCTGAACAGTGTCAAAACCGTCAGTACCTTCAGCCTTATCGGCTCGGTCATCGCCGGTGCGGTCATCATCCTGCTCGTCATGGTTATGATTGTCCGTGAACGCAAGAAAGAAATCGGCGTAGTGAAAGCCATCGGTGGCAGCAACGTGCGTATCGTCGGCGAGTTCATGGTAGAGGCGCTAACGCTCGCTGTGCTCGGTGCGGTCATCGGCCTGATTATCGGCGTCATCGGTGGACAACCGGTTACCAAGATGCTGGTCGACAACAGCAGCAGCTCCGGCGCCCAGACCACTTCGTTCCAGGAACCTGGCGGTGATCGCGGCGGCTTCACCATCCGGCGCAGCGGTGCCGGTGACGACATGCAAACGCCTCCGACCGGTGGCGGCCAGGGCGGCTTTGGCGGACGTCTGCGTACCAACGCAGCCACCCGCAGCTTTAGCAACGTTAAGGCACAGGTCGGGCCGGAAATCCTGCTGGAAGGCTTCGGCGCAGCCGTGCTCATCGCCGTACTCGGCAGTGCACTGGCAGCAGGTATGATTGCCAAAGTGCGACCATCAACCGTAATGAGGGCAGAATAATGGTAGAAGTAAAAGACCTCGTAAAGACATTCCAGAGTGGTGACGGCACGGTCACCGCGACGAGCAACATCAGCTTTAAAGTGCCGGATGGTCAGTTCGCAAGTATTGTCGGTCGGAGCGGTTCGGGTAAGTCAACGCTCTTGAGCTTGCTGGGTGCGCTCGACGAGCCTACCAGCGGCTCAATCGTCGTCGGCAACAAAGACATCACTACCCTGAAGGATCACGAGCTCATCGCCTACCGCGGCAAAAGCATCGGCTTCGTGTTCCAGAACTACAACCTCGTACCGTCGCTGACCGCACTCGAAAACGTCATGTTGCCCATGGAATTCGCCAAGGTGCCCAAGCATGCACGAATCGAACGCGCCAAAAACCTGCTGGCAGAAGTAGGTCTGGACGAAACACAAATGCAGCGCAAACCGGGTCGGCTCAGCGGCGGTCAACAGCAACGTGTCGCTATCGCCCGGGCACTTGCCAACAAGCCGGCGCTTATCTTGGCCGACGAACCGACCGGTAATCTGGATGCCGCAACGGGCAAAATGATCTTTGATCTCCTGCATACCTTAAGCCGCAAAGAGAACACCACCATCATAGTCGTCACCCACGATCTGGAAATAGCCGGCAAGACCGACAAGACGTTCAAACTCGACGACGGCAAGCTCATAAAGTAACTGTTGTTTTCTATGCGCTTATGCTACACTTGCTGCATAAGGCTTCTGTAACAGGGGAAAACACATACCGTGAAACGGTTCCAAAAGCGAGCGCGCAACACAGGCAGAATGCTCTCGTTCGGCGCATCTATCATATTTATGGTCGCCGTGCTGTTGCCGGCTGTCGCATCGGCGAGCGGTACCGAACAGACCGATACCTACACCAGCGACACTCAGTTCCAAACCGGTTCGTTCAACGGTACGTCCACCACTGGCACTGGCAACGCGGCTAGCTTAGCGCTCTGCCAGGGCGGTGCAAACTGCGAGCACTATCGGCGCACCGTAACCATCGACAACACCGGCGGGGAAGAGCTGTATTCGGCCCAAGTGCACATCAAGCTCAATACAGCAGCGTTGATTACAGCTGGCAAGATGCAATCCAACTGTGGTGATATCCGCTTGACTGACGCGTCCGGCAATGCGCTGTCGGACGGCAGCGTCACGGGCTGCAACACTACGAACACCACCATCACCATCACGGTGCCCGATATTGCTGCAGATAGCACCGCAACCATGTACCTCTACTACGGAGCGCGTTACACGTTTACGCCGCTTACCAGTGTCGCACACGAAAACATTAACAACGACATGACCACCAGCCCGTCACCACCTGCAACCTTGGAGGGCAACGCAGTCTGGAACCAAGCAAACGACTATGTACAGTTGACATCCAACGCCGGTGGCCAAAGTGGCTCGCTGCAGTACGACGACAACCCAGGCGACAACTTTGATTTCTCGACCGACTTCTGGTCGGGTGGTGGCACGGGCGCCGACAGTATTTATCTGTACATGGGCGCAACCTCTATGCCAAAAACCGAAAACGACAATGTAGGCGGCTACATCTTTGCGTACGACGAGTTCCAAGGTTACATCGGCATCCAAGACGGCGGACACGGCCTTGCTGCCATCTACTGCAGCAGCGCACCCACAGAAATCAGCTTCGCCCAGGAAACTCAGTCCAACGCCGCCTGCAACTTTGCCAATTCCGCCTGGCACACCGCCCGCGTGCTGCGCACCGGCAACGAGGTAAAAATGTACCTGGACGGCACCTTGGTTATCGACTACAACCCCGGCTCACAGCTGCCCGCAACCACCGGCCGATACATGGGTTGGGGCGCCCGTACCGGTGGCAGCACCAACTATCACCGCATTAAGAATGTGACGCTCGACATCACCGCAAGCACACTGGATGCCACGCACGCCACGGTCGGCGGCGAAACCAGCTACACCGACCTGTCCACAACTGGTACTTGGACAAGCCGCATCATCAGCCTGGTCAACAACGCCAACCAAAAAGGGACGCTCGGTGACGGCCAGTCTGGCACGGTGGCCATAAGCGGCGCGTACGCCAACATGACATCCGGTGACACGGTTACACTGAGCGCCCTAGCGGCTAGCACGCTGGCTGGGGTAGATACCGCCACACCGAAAACCATTGCCACCTATAGCTACGGTGGTGACGGCACCATAGCCAAAACAGTAGCCAACCTGGCAAACTACGTTACCGTTAGCAGCACGCCATACGTAAAGTTTAGGGTCACGCTGACACGGGGCGGCAGCACATCTCCCACACTAGATAGCCTTGCCATCAGCTACACGCCGCCCGACGATAACGACGGGGTCGATGCAACCATAGAAGGTGCCGCGCCCAATAGCGGTGACGCCAACAACGACGGCATCGCGGACAGCCAGCAGGCCAATGTCAGTTCGTTCCCCACCACACTAAACGGCACATACGAATCAGTTGCAGTCGGCAGCAACTGCAGCCTTTCGGACGTCAGTTCACAACTAGCAGCCGCGCACGACGGCAGCTACACCTACCCGTTTGGCCTAACTGGCTTCGACGCGACCTGTGGCAGCAACGGCTTTACCACCACGGTAACTGAATATTTCTATAATCCGCCAGAAGGTACTTTCGTGTTCCGCAAATATATAAACGATGCGTACCAAACCATACCGAGTGCGAACATCTCGCACAGCGTTATTGGCGGCCAGAACGTGCTTATTGTCAGCTACAGCGTTACCGACGGCGGCTCGCTGGACGCCGACGGCCTTGCCAACGGAACCATTGTGGACCCGGCCGGTCCGGCTTTCATAGTGACAGCCGCGCCCGGCAATATCGATACCGGTGGCGCCGGCGCGCCCAACACCGGCTTGCTCCCGGCCAGTCTATGGCCAGCCGTGACGGCCGTGACGGCCGGCGTCGGCTCGCTGGCGGCACTAGCAATATATGCACGCCGTAAAAATTAGACGTCTGCTGCTCGCAACGGTAGCTGTGGTGGCTATTAGCCTGATTGTATATGGCGGCCATCAGCTGTGGCAGCGCTGGCATTACACCCACAACCCGCACCCAACCATAGCCAAAACGATTGTCACTCATTCTACTTCTACGCCAGATGAAACGCCCAACAAAGACACCTGCGATGATTTCTCGGTACCCGCCTGGCAGCCGCGTAAGGTCATTATTCCCAGCATCGGCGTCAACAGCTGCATAGAACGCGTCGGCATAGACCAAAACCATGCCGTTGCTGTGCCCACCAGCATCTATCTGGCTGGCTGGTTCACCGGCAGCGCACTACCGGGGCAGCCAGGCGTCAGTCTTATAGACGGTCACGTGCTGGGCCGTTATAACGATGCCATATTTAAAGACCTGAAAAATCTGCGCGCCGGGGACACTATCACCATTCAGCTGGGCGACAAGTCTCTCAAACAATTTACCGTACAGACCACTAGTACGTACCCCGTCGCACAAGTACCAGTTGAGATGCTCAAACAGTTACCGGGTGTACAAAACCAGCTCACGCTCATCACCTGCGGTGGCACCTTCGACCCGCATACCATCACCTACGACCACCGCGTCATCGTCCGCGCCAGTTTGGAATAATCTGATATATCGCCGCAGAAGAATAACCTTATGGAAGCAGTGGGGCGAGGGCAATGCCAAGAGCGAGAAGCAAAAGGGTATGAAGCGAGAAACCGAACATGCTACGGGCCCAGGCTTCAGGATGGCGATTCTTGAGGCCTTTTACGCCCAAGTACAACCAATAGAGCGCCCAACCACCTATGACAATCATGAAGACACTGCCCGCATCGGCAAAAACTGTAAGAAATATTACAGTTGCCAGATAGAGCATCGTAAAAATAAGCATTTGTTGCTGCGTACTTTTGACGCCGTAACGAGCTGGCCAAATGGGCAAATGACCTGCCTTATAGTCTTTAAGCCGGTAAATACCGATGGCATAGAAGTGCACCATCTGCCAACACACCATTATCAGGCAGAGTATGAGCGCCGACTTATCGAACGAGTTCGTCACCGCAGTGTAGCCAGCAGCCAAAGGCAGGGAGCCGGCGGGAGTACCGATAAGCGTGCTCCAGGGCGTCGTGCGTTTGCTCCAAGCATACAGCACCACATAGTCGATGTAAGCGGCTAAACCAAGCAAACATGTCAACATATTGACATGCATCGCCAAAATAGCCGCCCCGACCACGCCAAAAATTAGCGCGATAGCAAACAGCCCGCGACCCGAAACCACACCGGTCACCGTCCCGCGCATTTTGGTACGGGGCATTTGTATGTCCCTGCCACGATCGGTCAGGTTGTTGGCCGCACAGCCACTCATAATCAGCAGGCTGGTACCAAGCAACGTATACACCAGCAGCGGCGTACCGATATGCCACCGGCAGGCGTACAAAAAACCGGCCAGTACCATCAGTACGTTAAAAAACGTGCGTTCAGGCTTGATAGCCGCTGCGTAAGCACCGAACCGTTGCATTACAGACCCGAATTAATCTGCTCTTGCATGTATTGGTTCATTTGACTCGGCGACATGCGGTAGTTTAGGTTGTACATAATCCATATGGAGCCAAGCACCACCACAACCGCAAAAAACACCATGAGCACCATGGTCAGTTGCCGCCAGCGCGGCTTGCGTTCTTCGCCTACATGCAGGAAGAAGACCAGCTGCACCACGAATTGCACCAGAGCCAGGCCGGCGAGGGTCAGTCCAATGACAGTTTTGCTGTGAGTATTTTGTGTTGCCAACAGATATGCCGCAATCGTCAGCAACACCGATGCCACGAACCCAAAGGCATATTTGCCATAACTGAGCTTTTGCGCGTCGTGTTCCGAGACTACCGGATTCATAAAACATCCTCCTTGCACGTGGGAATCCCGATTTTTTGCCCAAAATGTGCCAAAATCATAAGTGCAAGCTCCCGAATAAATAGACGACGGTAAAGATAAATATCCACACCACATCCAAAAAGTGCCAAAACATACCAAGCAGCGTCAGACGCTTGTGGATGCTGGCCGTCAGCCCCTTTTTCCAGGCCAGCGTGCCTGCCACCGCCATCCATATCAGGCCGATGGTTATGTGCAGTCCGTGTGTACCCACTAGCGTAAAGTAGCTGCTTAGAAAACCACTGCGACGCCAACTGTTGCCCTCTGCTGCCATGGCGTGAAACTCACTCAGCTCCATGCCCAGAAAGACAGCACCCAGTACAAATGTGACAGCCAGCCAGGTCAGCACCATGGTTTTATCACGCTTTTGCAGGGCCAAGAGCGCCAAGCCGCAGGTAAAACTGCTGATAAGCAGTACGAGTGTTTCTACCAGCACGTAAGGCAGCTTGAACAGCTCGTACCCATCCGGACCGCCAAAGGTATTGCCGTGTTGTACGGCGTACACGGCGAACAGCGCAGCAAAGAGCACGCAGTCGGTCATAAGGTAAGTCCAGAACCCGAGCGTTGTCTTGCTGGTCGCCTCGGCCTCAACCCGCCTTAGGTCCAGGGTCGTAGTCACTTCGCTCATGCCATTACCTCTTTTAATTTCCGTTTGCGGGCATTCTCAAGCCGCTCCACTTCTTTAGCTGTCAGGATGTATTCCGGCTCGTCATTCATGGCCCGCACAATTATCGCCATCACGATGCCCAGCAGACCGAGCACGACCAGGGTCCAAATGTGCCATATGGCGCCGAAGCCAACCAGCAGCGCCAAGCCGCCGACCACAATCGGTACACCGGTATTTTTCGGCAACAGGATGTCTTCGTAGCCGCGCTGCACGGTGCCGGCCTGTTTGTCGGCCCAGAACTGGTCGCGCTCGGTGACCACCGGCGTTTTGGTAAATACATAAAACGGGGTGGGGCTGGGCGTGGACCATTCAAGCGTGCGGCCATCCCATGCGTCACCGGTGATATCACGCCGCTCATTGCGCTGCCAGATACTGACGATAAGCTGCACGATCTGGAAAACGACGCCGGTCGCAATAGTAAGCGCGCCTATGGCCGCGACGATGAACAAGGGCTGCCAGCCCAAGGACGCATCGTAGTGATCGAGCCGGCGCGTTGCACCCATAAAACCAAGCGCATACAGCGGGAAAAACGCCAGCACGAAACCGACGCTCCAGCACCAGGCTACAATCTTGCCTAGACCGTCATGCAACCGGAACCCGGTTATCTTGGGGAACCAATAACTAATGGCCGCCAGATAGCCGAACACGACGCCGGTCACGACCATGGTATGGAAGTGCGCGACCAGGAATAACGAGTTATGCACCTGGAAGTCAATGGCAGGTACGGCCAGCATGACACCGGTGACGCCGCCGCTCACGAACAGGAACACAAAGCCCATGAACCACACCATGTGGCTGGTAAACCGAATACGTCCGCGGTACATCGTAAACAACCAGTTAAATATTTTGACACCGGTAGGAATAGCAATGAGCATGGTGGCTATGCCGAATACGGAATTCACATCGGCACCGGCGCCCATGGTGAAAAAGTGGTGCAGCCAAACCGTAAAGCTTAGGAACACAATACCCCACACAGCCCACACCATGCTCGTGTAGCCGAACAGGCGCTTGCGGCTGAAGGTCGCCATGATTTCGCTATACACACCGAACGCAGGCAGTACCAAAATGTACACTTCGGGGTGGCCCCAGGCCCATATCAGGTTGACGTACATCATGGCGTTGCCGCCCCCACCAGCCGTAAAGAAATGCATGCCGAAAGTCCGGTCAAAATAGAGCAGGGTGAGCGCCACGGTCAAAATAGGGAACGAAAACGCCACCAGCGTCATACTGCCGAACACGCTCCATGCGAAAACCGGCATTTTCATCATGGTCATGCCCTTGCAGCGGTTTTTCAAGATGGTCACTAAGAAGTTAATGCCGCTCATAAGCGAACCAACACCGGCAATCTGCAGGCTCCATATCCAGTAGTCCACCCCGACGCCCGGACTGAATTTGAGCTCGCTGAGCGGTGGGTAGGCCAGCCAACCGGCGGCGCTGAACTCGCCGATCACGAGCGACATGTTTATCAGTAGCATACCGGCCGTGAACAGCCAGAAACTAAGCGCGTTCATGAACGGGAACGCCACATCGCGGTTACCGAGCTGCTGCGGCAGCACCAGGTTGATAAGTCCGAACATGAGGCCCATGGCCACGAAGAAAATCATAATGGTACCGTGTGCACTAAACACCTGCTGGAACGTATCGGGTGAAAACGGTCCGGTGTGCGTGCCCACGCTGGTGGCCTGCTGCGCCCGCATCATGAGCGCGTCCGAACCTGCCCGCAGCAACATAAGCACCGACACAATAATGTACATGATACCGATGCGTTTCGGATCCTGGGTGGTTAGCCATTCGCGCCACAACCAGCGCCATTTGTGGAAATAGGTTATAAGCGCCAGTACAATCAGCCCACCTAGTACGATGCCGATAGCAGCACCGCGTGTCACGGTAGCCTGCGGGAAGGCGTGCCAGCTCAGCCGGCCCAGCCACTCGGTCGCAAACCCTATCACTGGTCCGTCCCCGACTGCGGCGTCATATATTTCATTACGATGTCATTATACAGGTCATGCTTTACATCGGCATAGTACGTTACCGGTACGCTTTCGCTCGGTTTTGCGAGTGCTGTGTACGCTGCGGCATCGAGCTGCTTGGGAGCGTGCCGGGCTTGTTTGACCCAGGCGTTAAAACCGTCTTGTGACGTCGCTTTTATGGTAAAATCCATGCGCGAGAAACCATGGCCGGCAATGTTCGCAGGCGAGCCCATGAAACTGCCGGCCTTGTCGGCCTGCTCATGCAACTGCGTATCCATACCGGGCATGGCGTAAATCTGCCCGCCCAGCGCCGGTACCCAGAATGAGTTCATAATAGTGTCGCTGGTAACGTGGAAATCCACCGGCACACCGACCGGTATCTCGGCCAGGTTCACGCTGGCGACATGCTGCTTGGGGTATATGAACAGCCACTTCCAGTCCAGCGCGACCACCTGAATCGTGAGCGGCTTTTTATCCGACGCCAGCGGCTTATACGGATCGAGTGTGTGGGTGCTGTTCCAAGTGACCACACTGAGCACGCCGATAATAATGATGGGGATACCCCACCAGATGGCCTCAAAGAGCCGACTGTGGTCGAAATCGGGGTCGTATTTGATACGTTTTTTGGCCTTTGTGTGGTTTTCCTCGCGGTATCTCATGGCGATTATGACAGCGATAGCATAGGTCGGTATGACCACGATAGCCGCGAGCGAAAGCGTAAAAAGTATCAGGTTAAGCTCTTTGTGCCCTACGGGGCCGGCCGGCTGAAAAATCGGCAGACTGCGCCGGCTGATATACCACCCGGCAACCGCCAGAAAAACCGCCACGACTAACCATATCCCCAAGAGTATTCGACGTTTTTTCATGGTGCTTATGCTCATTGTACACCGCAGCGAACAAAAACGTAAGACCACTGTTGTTTTTCCGAACACCTTGCGCGATGAGGGAACCTGTCTCGGTTCCCTCATGTCACTAAAAATGGTCGCGGATATGTGAGTAGCTGTAGTCCCAATCGGCGTCAGATTTTTTGTGCGGGTTGAAAATGTTTTCGGGATCGAAGACATACTTAACCTGGCGGAACAAGTCCACGATAGGCTTGCCGAACTGTGCTTCCAGCCACGGGCCGCGCACCAAACCGTCGTTGTGCTCGCCGCTTAAGGAGCCTCCGTACTTCAGCACCAGCTCGTTGACCTCTTTCTGGCTCGGCTCTATCTTCTGGCGCTCTTTGGGGTCCTCTATTTTCATGAGCGGAATCACGTGGAAGTTGCCGTCGCCCATGTGTCCCGCAATGGTTGCGAACAGCTTGTATTTCTTAATGATTTTCTGCAGCCGGGGCAGGAACTCCACCAAGTGCTCGGGCGGCACGATAAAATCGTCGATGTAGGGCGCCGTGTGCTTGTCCTTAACCTTGCTGCGCAGCAACTGGAAGCTGTAGCGGCGCATAATCCAGAACTTCTCGCTCTTGCCTTCGGTAGGATCCTCTTCGAAACCGTTGATTTCGTAGCGGGCCTTGTATTTGCGCAGGTCGCGGTGCAGCGCTTTGACCTTTTCGCGCACTTCTTCCTCGGTTTCACCGTTGAATTCGACCATGAGGATAAGCTTCGGTATGCCGCGCAGCAGCTGGAAACCATCGGGTATAAGCGTAAGCAGCAGGTGGATGAACCGCCGTACGCCGAGCATCTTCAGGAACGACGGCATGAAACGGATGCTGAGCCACAGCGTCGCGTCATCGAAACTTTCGAACGTGGCCGGTTTGTGCTCCAGCACTTTCGGGATGAGCTCACCCAGGTCGTTAATGTTTTTGAGGAACAAGACCAGCAGGCCGGAGTGCGGACGGGCAGGCACCAGGCGGTATTTTATATCCGTCACAAAGCCCAGCGTACCCTCACTGCCGACGATGAGCTTCGTTAGGTCGAATACACCGGTTTCGCGGTCCCAGACCTCCCACAGCGTGTAGCCCATGCTGTTTTTGCTGACGTGCGGCTTGGCAGCCTTTATTTCGTCGTAATGTTGTTCGCACAGGTCGTATATCTGTCTATATAGAGTGCCCTCGTAATCGTTCTGCGCAATTTTTTTATCCAATTCGGCCTTGTTGAGGGGTTTTACGGTGTATTCTTTGCCGTCCGCAAAGACCACTTGCAGCTCGTTCACGAAGTCTTTGACCTTGCCGTATTCCAATGATTTTTCACCGCCGCTGTTGTTGGCGACCATACCGCCCACGCTGGCCAGGTCACGACTGGCGGGGTAGCTTGGCATGAGCACGTTCCGTTTCAGCGTTTCTACTTCAAAATCACGGTAGAACACGCCCGGCTGGGTCTGTGCCTCGGTTGGCGTCACGCTTTCTATTTTCGTAAAGTGTTTGTTGAAATCGACGATGACCGACTCGTTTATGGCCCCGCCGGCCATATCGGTACCGGCGCTGCGGGCCGTCACGCTTAGGTCAGGCATGTTCTTCTTCTGTGCAGACACCAGTGCAACCAGTGTTTGCACGTCGGCGCTGTCCTGCGGCATCACCACAAGTTTGGGACGCAGCTCGAACATACTGGCATCGTGGCTGTATTTTTCTTTGGCTTCGGCAGAATCGTCCAGCTCACCCTTAAAGCCGGCTGCGACTAGTTTTTGTTTGAAATCTTCCATACTGTTTTTAAGTGTACCATAAGCTTTTTAAATTACTTCCGTTTTGTTACAATGGGGAAGGAGCAGAGAAACACAAGCGTGCTTGTATAACATAGTGCCAGAGATACTGGCCAAGATAAAAGCAGATATACGTAAAATGGCAAAACAACACATAGTAGTCGTGGGCGGCGGTTTCAGCGGCGTAAAAACCGCTCTGGAACTGTCTAAACACCACGACAAATTCGATATAACGCTTATAAGTGAGCGGCCTGACTTCTGGTATTTCCCGACGCTGTACCACACTGCTACCGGTGGTCACCGTGCCCAGAGCAGCATTCCGCTCAAACACCTGCTGCACAACAAGGGCGTGAGGCTTGTCATAGGCAAGGCGACACGTCTGGACCGTACGGCCAAGAATGTAAGTCTGGAAAACGGAGAAGCCGTACCATACGACCGACTCGTACTCGGCCTGGGTGTCGTCACGAATTACTTCGGCATACCCGGCCTGGCGGAATTCACCTACGGCGTGAAATCCATCGACGAAGCAGAAACACTGAAGAAGCACATCCACCAACAGATTATGGACGAGCGGCGGCCGGATCTTCACTATGTAGTAGTCGGCGGCGGCCCGACCGGCATTGAGCTGGCCGGCAACCTGGGCGCCTATGTACGCCATACGCTCAAACGTCATGGTGTACGTGGCCGCGCCGTGCATGTAGACCTGGTAGAGAACGGCAAGCATCTCATGCCACGCTCGCCGCGCCGGGTCGGACGGGCCATAGAACACCGTTTACGCAAACTGGGTGTACGACTGTACCTGGGCAAAGCAGTGCAAGGCGCGACCGCAGACGAACTGACCGTGTCGGGCAAACCCATTCGCAGCCACACGGTTATCTGGACGGCAGGGCAGGCCAACAATCCCTTCTTTAACGACAACGCGTTCGCACTTTCACCACGTAAGAAAGTGGTCGTGGACGAGTTTCTGCGTGCCGAACACGATATATTCGTCATCGGCGACAATGCCGAAACTTCCTACAGCGGTATGGCACAAACCGCCATCTACGATGCCGGGTTCGTAGCGGCCAACTTGGTACGCGACGTAGTCAACGAGCCGAAGCTTGCCTACAGACCCAAGAAGCCCATATACGTCACACCCGCCGGCACCGGCTGGGCAGCAGTGGAGTGGGGCAAGTTGCGATTCAACGGCCGGCTCGGCTGGTTCCTGCGCGAAGCGGCCGATTTCGTAGCCTTTACCGACATAGAGAGCCCGCCCGAAGCGGTCGAGCAGTGGGCGCACAGCCTCCAGCACCAGGACCTGTGCCACATTTGCAGCCAGGCCGCGTAAGCGCTCGTTTTTGCTAGTCTGGTATAGAACGGAGCCTACAAGCCGCCGAGCAGGTGCGTGACGGCTCGTGTCAGACCGTGAAGAGTGTCCTGAGCGGTGTCAGCTACCGGCTGTGCCGCGGGCGGACTGGCCGGAGTAGTGTTTGGGTTGGACGATGTGGAAGCAGCCGGAGTCGGAGTTACTCCGGTAGTAGTACTAGCCGCCGCGGGAGCAGACGCGGTACTGGAACTGTCCGGTGTGTCGGTAGTATTCGACGTGTCCACTGTTTCGAGTGGTTCCACGGTCGATGAAGTAGCCGCCTGCAGTGCCGTTTTCTCCTTTGCGGGTGCGACCGGCTTTGGCGCAGGCGTATCGCGGGAAAGCACATACGTGCCGGCCCCGACCACAAACAACAAGGCAGCAAAACCGCCAGCCAGAAGCACCAGACGCGGCCCGAACACGCGTATAACACCCGGGTGCACACGCGGAAAGGGTGATGGTATGCGTCGTCGCCTCGACATACCTCTATTGTACACCCCTAGCACAAGCGGAACATATCCGTGAGTAAGAGTTAGGGTGGGCTCGCTCCACTTGCTTTGTACTCACGCACTGGCGATAAGAGTGCTATGCTCTAAGCTATATGTATAACGAAGACTACGTGACAAAACAGCTGGAGCACGAACGGCTGCACAGACGGGAGATAGCCAGGGAGCTTGTATGTGCAGTCGGGAGTTATGCCTGGCAAGCCTGCAAGTTAACCGGCCTGCTGACCGCCGGCGTACCGGTGACACCAAGTGAGCGGGCACAACGCAAACTCTGCATCGAGCAGCTCGAAAACTGCGGGAACGACCCATGGGAGCACCAGTGCTAGCCCATCACCAAAAATAAGACTTATATAATCTTTTGACCCAGCCCAACCATTTAAAAACAGGGGGCAAAAGTGCTATGCTGGGCTCAACATGAGGTTGCAAGACAGGCAGAATAGTGATAAGCCGCGGGAAAAGCTCCAAACAAAAGGCGCCGCCGCACTCGCAGATTATGAACTACTCATGGCCATTATCGGCAGCGGTAATGCCCAGGCAGACGTCACGAAAATTGCGCGTGATGTGCAAAAAATATTAGCTGCCAAGGGAAGCGAACTGACGTACGACGACCTACTGACCGTCAAGAGCCTTGGCCCCGCCAAAACGTCGCAGATCATGGCCGGGTTTGAGTTGTGGCGCAGGCAGTTCGAAGTGAGCGAGCGGCCAATTATAGACAGCTTGGAAAAGGCCGTGGCGCAGCTGGGCAGTATCCGCGACAAAAAACAAGAATACTTCGCCTGTCTGACACTCGATGGTGCCAATCGTCTGATTGCCAAGCGTACTATATCTATCGGTACACTCACTAGCAGCCTCGTCCACCCACGCGAAGTTTTCGCCGACGCCATCACCGATCGTGCCGCCAGCATAATCGTTGCGCATAACCACCCCAGTGGGAATCTGCAGGCAAGTGAAGCAGATATAGAAATCACCAAGAGACTTCAGGAATCCGGAAAACTCCTCGGTATCACGCTTATAGATCACATAGTTATCACTAGCAATGATTCGGAAACCATAGAAACAAGAATCTAGAATATATAACATTAAAATCCTAAAAAAGGATATAAAATTAGGATTGACATAATATATATCCTTTACTATTCTAGATATATGACCGAAGCAGGGAAATATATAAACCACGGATCATACAAGACGTTTCAGCCTCGATTACTTAGTGAGCCTATAGATGTCGTCGATGATCAAGCAAATATCCTCCTTGCAGACGCTATGCGCTACCTGGGTGAGCTCAACGCCTACTCGCAGCTCGTGCCGGATATCGACTATTTCATCCGCATGCACATCGCCAAAGAGGCAACTACTTCGAGCAAAATCGAAGGCACCAAGACAAACCTAATTGATGTTATTCAGGATGACGAGCAGAGCATCGCTGAACTGGGCGAAGAGCAGCGAGATGATCTTGAGGAAGTGCAAAACTATATTAAAGCCGTCAATTTTGCAGTGCACAAATTACACAAGCTTCCGCTCGCTACCCGACTTATTTGCGACACGCACGAGGTGTTACTGTCTGGTGTCCGCGGGTTTGCTCGTGCTCCTGGCCAGATTCGCAAAACACAAAACTGGATTGGCGGAGGTGGCGATATTACAACCGCCGCCTATACACCACCATCACCAGACACGGTAAATGATTTATTGTCCGATCTCGAAAAATACTGGCACAATGACAGCACGAACACACCAAACCTTATCAAGATAGCCCTCTGCCACTACCAGTTCGAGACAATTCATCCGTTCCTCGACGGCAACGGTCGCACCGGTCGTCTGCTCATTTCACTACAGCTTATTGATAAGAAAATCTTACTCAAGCCAGCCCTCTACATCTCTGACTATCTTGAGCGTCATCGTGCCGCGTATTACGATGCGCTCGACCGCGTCCGCTTAACCGGCGACTACACGCAGTGGATTCGTTTCTTCCTGAGTGGAGTTGTCGAGACGGCCAAGGACGCTAAAGAGACACTGCAAGCTATCGTCGCTCTCAAAGAAGCCTATACTAACCTCGTTCACGCCAGCTCGCTCAGTCGACCTCGCCAAGAAAAGGCGTTGTCGCTCATCACTACTATGTACGGCCAGCCAATTATGACCATCCGTCAGCTTCAAGAGGAACTAAGCTCATCGTGGCAAACCGCCGCTGACCTCGCTATATACCTCAAAGAGCTTGGCATTTTGTCCGAGATTACTGGCGACGCCAAAAATCGCAAATTCGCCTTAGCCGAATATTTCGATCTATTCAATAAACCGAGGAGAAGTCATGAATAACAAATCCATGAGTCAAATTGAATCGCTCGTCTGGTCGCTAGCCGACCTACTGCGCGGTAGCTGGAAGCAGCACGAATACCAAGATGTCATCTTGCCGCTCGTACTACTTAAGCGTATCGATACCATGCTGGACCCAACTCGTGCCGAGACTCGCCGCAAATACAACCAGTTCAAAGGCAAGACCGATGTGGGCCCAATTCTCAAGGCCACAACCAAGCTCGATTTTTACAATGTGTCAGAGTTTGATTTTGACACACTCCTCGACCAGCCATCTCATATTGCTATAAATTTCCAGAAGTACATTGATGGTTACAGCGACAACATTCAGGAAATCATAGCCAAGTTTGACTTCACGCGCCAGCTTGAACGGCTTGAGGGCGGCAACATCCTCTACGAAATGATCAAGGAGCTCAACAAAGTCGATCTCGGCCCCGACAAAGTAGACAACCACGAGATGGGCACCATCTTCGAAAATCTCCTCCGCCGCTTTTCCGAGCAGTCCAACGACACTGCCGGCGAGCACTACACGCCTCGTGATGTCGTCGGTCTCTTGGCCGAGCTACTCGTAGAGCCAGATAAACAAAATTTGCAACGCCCGCACATTGGCATTCGTGTCTATGACCCCGCAGCGGGGACGGCCGGTATTCTTTCGGTTGTGAAACAAGCCATTACAGACAAGGTAAACCCTAAAGCCGATGTGTATCTATATGGCCAAGAACTCAACCCGCAAACCTATGCCATCGCCAAAGCTGACATGCTTATTAAGGGCGAAAATGCCGACAACATTCGTGGTGGCGACAAAGACGCGTCAAAAGCCAGCACGCTCAGCAACGACCAATTTTACGCCGAGAGCTTTGACTACATCGCAGCCAATCCGCCCTACGGCGTAGACTGGAAAAAGGACAAAAATGCCGTCGAAAAAGAAGCCGAGCGCGGCTATGCCGGTCGTTTCGGCGCCGGCACACCGCGTATTAGCGACGGCCAGCTATTGTTCTTGCAGCACATGGTGAGCAAAATGCGCCCAGCTGTCGATGGCGGTTCGCGCGTAGGTATTGTGCTAAACGGCTCGCCACTCTTTACGGGCAGTGCGGGAAGTGGTGAAAGCGAAATTCGTCGCTGGCTGCTCGAAAAAGACTTGGTAGAGGCAATCATCGCGCTTCCAGACCAGCTGTTCTACAACACCGGTATCAGTACTTATATTTGGATCTTAACCAACCGCAAGACTGCCGAGCGCAAGCATAAGGTTCAGCTCATCGACGCTCGTAAGCAGTTTACTAAACGCCGTAAAAGCCTTGGTAACAAACGTAAAGACATTGGCGATACAAATATCCAGCAAATCCTCGACTGGTACATGGGGTTCAAAGAGTGCAAAAACGTCAAAATTTTCGATACTCGCGATTTTGGCTACCGCCAGGTAACCATCGAACGACCGCTGCAACTCAAATTCCAGGTTACGCCAGAGCGTATCGAGCTGCTGCGCCAAAACAAACTGTTCGAAACGGGCAAAAAGAAATCAACGTACGATATTTATCAAACAGAAGCTATCTTTACCGCACTGCAACAGCTCGCAGGCGAGGCGACCTATACCAACCAAGAGGATTTTCTAAAAGCAGCCAAGCAGGCTCTTGCTAGTAGCGACGCACCGTTCGACGCTAAGCTCCAAAAGCTTGTCCTGCAAACTATGTCCGAATCAGATGATACGGCAGATGTCATCACCGATAGCCGTGGCAACCCCGAAGCGGATAGCAGCCTGCGCGATACCGAAAACGTACCGCTCGGCCAAGATGTCACCGAATATTTTGAGCGAGAGGTAGTGCCATATGTACCAAATGCCTGGATCAACACCAAGGTAACCGACCACAAAGACGGCGAGATAGGCAAGGTGGGCTACGAGATTCCATTTACACGCTATTTCTACGAGTACAAGCCCCCACGCGATCTGAAAGAAATCGAGGTAGATATCCAGCGGACCGAAACGGAGCTGGCAAAGCTATTGAAGGAGCTGACGATATGATAGCAAGGCAATATCGCCTACGGTCGATTATTGACAGGGTTATTGACTATCGGGGTGTAACGCCAACAAAATTAGGTTTTGAGTGGCAGGATAATAATCAAGGTATTCCTGCGGTATCGGCACTGAACATTAAAAGTAATAGCCTCGTAAAAAGATCCGAGATGAAGCACGTATCTGATGCGCTATATGAAGCTTGGATGCGCGAGAGAGTAACTGCTGGTGATTTACTCCTAACTTCTGAGGCTCCGCTTGGGGAAATGTATATTGTCAGAGATGAGGATAAGCTGTGTCTAAGTCAGCGCGTGTTTGGTCTTAGAACAAAGAAGGATATAGTCGATACAAAGTTTCTGTATTATAGCTTATCTTCCCATCAAGGGCAGTATCGTTTATACCGCCGCTCAAGCGGAAGTACGGCGAAGGGTATTCGCGCAAGCGAGTTGATGCAAGTTGAAGTGGATCTGCCAGACGTCAGAGAGCAGCAGGCACTAGCAACATTTCTCGATAACAAAGCCAAGACTCTCGACAAAATAATAACCGCCAAGATACACACACACACACACACACACATCTATCAGAGCTCCGCCAGGCGATTATCACCAACACCATCCTTAGTCACGGAGATGCCGTCATGAGCACTGTCGTGAAGAATACGTGGGTTGGTGCCGTACCAGAACATTGGAATATTACTAAATTGGCGCACGTCGCTAAGATTAAAACCGGCGGCACGCCAAATAGGGAGAATCTCGACTACTGGACCGATGGAAACATTCCATGGCTAGCCTCAGGTGAAGTAAATAAGGGCGTTATTACAAGTGTGGACAACTTCATCACGCCCCTTGGTATGGCAAACTCGAACGCAACGATGTTGCCGATTAATACTGTGATGGTGGCATTAAATGGGCAGGGCAAGACAAAGGGTATGGCGGCACTATTAAAAGTACCTGCGACATGCAACCAATCACTTGCGGGGATAATTACAGATAAAAAAAGGCTCGACCCAACGTATCTTTACTACTATCTCCAGAGCAAATACTCAAACATACGCGGACTAAAGGGTGAGGCACGGGATGGCCTCAATCTAGACATTATTGGCTCGATACCCGTACCGCTACCACGACTAGATGAACAGCAAGATATCGTACGACAAATCGAAGCCAGGATCACCAAGCTCGATACAGCTGACGCGAAGCTGCGTGATTCCATTAAACTACTCGAAGAATACCGATCATCTTTAATATCAAACGTGGTGGGCGGAAAGGTCAAGGTATGAAATTTAAACCACTCAGCAAGAAATATCAGTTCGATGACACGCTCGTAATGGGTTTTCCTGGGTTTCTTCATCAGCCCATTGCAAATTGGCTCTACAATCTGTTGCTCGACAAGAGCAAGGTGGTTAAACCGGATGGTATCTATGTGCATGAACCTTACCTGACTAATGGTTTTCGTGAGGCGCTACATGTTAATTTTCGTGAGGCATTCCCTAGCGAGTGGAACAGTGCGATACGTTTTATATTGGACGACACCGACAGAACAGCAATGATATTGCAATGGTGCCTTAACTACTATGCCAGTGAAAAGGCAGCTAAAGACCTCGAATGGATGTTAAGCGGTGGCGGGTCTGGCTATGCCGTATTAAAAACGAACAAAACAGCCTCCGAATACGCAGAGGGTGTATATGACCTAGTTGAACGTGTACCCGCCGCCACAAAACAGCTTGCCGAACAGACGTTGAACTCCAACGACGAATTATTAAAAGCATGGCGTGCGTGTTACGGTCGCAATCCGAGCTATAACGAAGCCGTACAGGCTTGTCAAAACGTGCTCGAACAGCTGCTTCGTGACACATATCTACCAAAAGACACCAAAGCACAGCTCGGCAAACTCATTACTGATATTCGAGCTGGTAAAACGCTCAACTTCAAGGGCTCGGGTGTCGTCAACCAACCGAATATACTACTCGACCTCGTCGATAATGTGCCAATGTATCGTGGCATGCACAAAGCTGGTACAGGCAAAGACGCGAAGAAAGCTGAAGCTGAGTATATTTTGTTGAGCACGATTTATATATGGAGCTTACACCAGAGCTAGCACCATGACAGATTGTGCGTTAAATAATACGGTGGTGGACAGGAAGGTTACAATATAAATTATGAGGCTTTACAGTTTTAGAATCCAGAATTTCAAATCGATTAAAGACACCAGCGAGATTAAAGTTTCACCCGACGACAACATCACTATACTGGCCGGACAAAACGAATCAGGTAAATCATCCATCCTGGAGGCATTAGATTTTTTCGAGAACGGCGCAAGTGATGACTTTGAAGATATGTACCGGCGCCTCAATACACATCCTCGGGTTGAGTGTAAATATTATTTAAGTAACGATGAACTGAGCGAGCTTGAAAGGCTGTCAGGTAGTAAAGGCCTGAGAAAATATCTCCAGGATGATGGTATTACGCTGGTTCGTGGTCGCGACACAGAAGATGACTTTACGCAGGTAAAATACATCAACCCGAACGAGCTCGATGTGCTTGTGAAAGCCCTCGACGAAACTGAAAAAGGCGATACAGATGATAAAACTGAGGAGATTACACCCTTTAGCTTCTATGAACATCTACTGGAGCTAAAACCTACATTCATTTTCTATAGCTCCTTCGAAGACAACATTCTACCTAGCAAAATCACCAAGGCAAAGCTTGGAGATAACCAAGCTGTTGAAGATTTTGAAACCGTTTTTGAGGTAGATTTCATTGCGTTACTAGATGAAAAGAATGACGCTGCCCGCAAACAAAAACTAAATGAGATTAACGAAAAAGCAAGTGATAATCTGAACGAGTATTGGTCACAAAAAATTGACGATGAGAAAAGTAGCTACAAATTTGCTATTGATGCCATACCGCAAATCGCCACACCGACTGACTCGTACATTCGTTTCTTCATAGACCAAGGCGATAACTTTCCGTTACATTTCGGGCAAAAATCAAAAGGCTTCCAGTGGTTTAGTAGCTTCAATCTTCGTTTGCGTGCACATGAAGCGGACTCAGATAACCTAAGCGACTTCATACTTTTAATCGATGAACCCGGGCAGGGATTACACGAAGAGGCCCAAAAGGACGTCAAGCGAGTACTTGATGAACTTGCACAAAATGGAGTCCAGATGCTTTTTTCCACTCATCAGGCACAACTGCTTAAAAGTGACACAGGGGTCGATTTCTCGAGGCTGAAACTTGTTGCGCGCAGCAAAACAGACGGTACGAAGTTACAGAATATTGCCCAGTCCTCTACGGACAATGGCTTCAAAGACGCACTATCTCCAGTGCGCACAGCAATGGGGCTAATTACACTTGATGTTAGCTCGTTCATCGACGGCAAGAAGACTGTAATAGTCGAAGGTATCACCGACTACTATTACATCCAAGCCTTTTGCAAGTTATATAGCACTAAAACGTCACCGATTGAGATTAGCGTTATACCGTGCGTTGGAGTGTCCCAGGCACCCAATGTTTACTCGATCCTATTTGGCTGGGGCGTTAGCTCTAAGGTAATTATTGACGATGATAGTGCTGGCACAAAAGCACTTAACGCAATCATTAAGAGCTTCCTATCGGACGCATCACAAGACACGGTGGAGGCAACGCTCTACCAGAACAAGTCGAAGAAAGGTATCGAAGATACTCTGTCAAGAGATAATTTTGTAGCGTTTGCGTCTGATTTTATCGATACCTCTGACCAGGTGAAATCCAATAGTGATCTTGCCAAAGGCAAGAAAGAGATAATTGCACGGACCCTCCTTGACAAAGTGACGAAAGGCGACTTGCAGAAAAAGGATCTTGATAACGAGTCGAAGAAATCTATCACATCCATCATGGAGTTTTTGAAAAAATGAGTACTTACAAAGAGATAGCATTTGAAGATTTTATTGAGCGGCAGCTGGCTGGTTTGCACGGCTATCGTACGCGGAAGGCTCGCACGAATTATGACAAGAGACTCGCTATGGATGGTGAGCTGGTGCTGGAGTTTTTGCGAGAAACGCAGAGCGATAAGATGGACAAGCATCGTGAGCGTTTTGGCGACGACGCGGATGCCAAGTTACTCGCACGATTGGACGATGAGATCATCGCACGTGGAACATTGGATGTACTTCGGGGCGGCTTTGAAGACCGCGGCACCAAGTTTGATATGGCATTTTTTCAGTCAGACGCGTCGTTCAATGCCGAGATTGAGCGATTGTATGAATCGAACATCTTGAGTGTGATCCGCCAGCTGAAATACAGCGAGAAAAACGAAAACTCCATAGACATGGTGCTGTTTGTGAATGGTCTGCCAGTTTTCACCGTAGAGCTAAAAAACCAAATGACCGGCCAGGATGTACAGAACTCTATGGCGCAGTACAAAAGTGACCGTGACCCGCGCGAGAAACTGCTTGGCAATATGCGGTGCCTCGTGCACTTTGCGGTAGATACCGACCTAGTTTTCATAACGACCAAACTCAACAAGCATCGTACGCGATTCTTGCCGTTTAACATGGGTAGTCATGATGGTGCAAGAAATCCAGTGAACCCAGACGGTCACCGTACGCACTATATGTGGGAAGACGTATGGACGCGTGAGAGTGTAATGGAAATTATCGGCAAATTTATGACAACCGAAGTCAAGGAAAGTGAAAATAGGTATGGCAAGGCTGTCGTTGAGAAAACCTATATATTTCCACGCTACCACCAGCGTGATACCGTGCGTAAGCTCGTAGCGGACAGTCGTGTGCGAGATGCTAGCAACAACTACCTAATCCAGCACAGTGCCGGTAGCGGCAAGAGTAATACTATCGCCTGGACAGCTCACCGTCTGAGTGAGCTGTATGATGAAACCGGTGAGCAAAAGGTGTTCGATAGCGTGATAATCATCACTGACCGACGCGCACTCGACAAACAGCTACGTGAAACAGTGGAGCAGTTTGCTCAAGTGCGTGGAGTGGTGAAGAAGATCGAGGAGGGTAGTACACAGCTACGACAAGCCCTGCAAGACGGCGAGAAAATCATCACGACGACACTACAAAAATTCCCGTTCATCCTGGAAGAAATCGGTGAGTTGCCCGGCAAAAGATTCGCTCTTATCATCGACGAAGCACACTCATCGCAAAGCGGCGAGGGCAGTAAAGCAGTACGAAAAGCCCTGAACGCCCGCGACCTAGACGAAGCCGCTCGCGAAGACGACGACAGCCGCGAGCCAGACAACGAAGATATTGTGAACCGCCTGGCTGCAGCCGAACAGCACGCGCGCTTAGGGCGATCGAGTAGCCTGAGCATCTACGCCTTTACCGCGACACCAAAGCAAAAAACGCTTGAAATATTTGGCGAAAAGCAAGCTGATGGTAGTTACCGACCGTTTAGCCTTTACACTATGCGTCAGGCAATCGAAGAAGGATTTATATTGGATGTACTGCAAAATTACACAACCTATCGCAGCTACTTTGAATTAGTAAAGACCTGGCAACAGGACGATAAAGAATACGAAAAGAAAAAGGCGCAGCGTTTGCTCTTTGGCTATGTAGATAAGCATGAACATGCTATCAAGCTCAAAACTCAGACGGTAATTGAGCATTTCCACACCCACATCGAGCACTTGATAGAGGGCAAAGCAAAGGCAATGATCGTGACCAAATCACGCCTACACGCCGTACGCTACAAACAGGCATTTGACACATATTTGCGTGAGAGCGGACTCAACTATCGTGCGGTCGTGGCATTTTCTGGCACCGTGATTGACGGCGGACAGGAATATACCGAGGCCAGCATGAATGGTTTTACTGAAAAACAGACAGTGAGTGAATTTGCCAAGCCAGAGAGTAAATTCTTGATTGTAGCGAGCAAATATCAGACTGGGTTCGACCAGCCACTGCTCACATGTATGTATGTCGACAAAAAGCTTGGTGGCGTCAATGCCGTGCAGACGCTTAGCCGTTTGAACCGCATGGCACCCGACAAAGACGAAACATTCGTGCTCGACTTCGTGAACGAAACCGATGACATTATCGACGCCTTCCAGCCATATTACACGACAACTGTGTTGTCTGAGGGCACCGACCAGAATTTACTGTATGACCTCAAGCGCGACATTATGGCATTCAAGGCATTTTCAACCGCAGAAGTCGAAGGCTTTGCGAGTGAATTTTTCCTCGGCGCGACACATGACAAGCTAAACCGCTCGCTCGATGCTGTTGTCGAACGTATCCAGGAGCACATGCCTGAGGAGGCGAAAGAATTCAGGAGCAAAATCAACGACTATATCAAACGCTACGGCTTTGTATCGCAAATATTACTATTTGAAGACACATCTTTTGAAAAGCTCTACGTATTCCTAAAGTTCCTCAAGCGAAAGCTCCCGATAGAAAAAGAAGCATTGCCAACCGAAATATTGAAACAGGTGAACATCAACTCGTTAAAAGTAGTCAAAAAAGGCACTGCACATATCAGCCTCGCCAATGAACCGGGCTTACTCGACCCACTTGGTGGTGCTTCGGCAGCCGGCATAGATGTTCCCGAGATGGAACTGCTATCGCACATCGTCAAAGACGTAAACGAGAAATACGGCACCAACTTCACCGACGCAGACCGTGTCATTGCCGATAAACTTAGCAAGAAGCTCATGGAAGATAACGACCTCGAAGGCTCAATCAATAACAATGCTCGCGACATCGCCAAGGTAAAGTTTGACGAACTATTCGAAAAAGAGTTGGTCGAGATGGTAAACAATCACTTTGATTTTTATCAAAAGGTAAACGATGACCAGGACACGCGGAGCTACTTGAAAGATCGCATATTTGACATAGTATATCGAAAAATAAAGGTGTAAAGATATATGGCAGGCAATAAAATTGCAGGAGATTTTGGCGAGCAAGAAGTTGTTGAAAAAATTCCTTGTCCAAACTGCGGTAAAGCCTTGATGCTACTACCCAAGAATTACCCGCTTTACGATGTACAATGCACTAGCTGTTCATTACGTGCGCAAGTAAAAACTAATCTGTCGAAACCAAAAGCAGTAATATTTGGTGCGGGCTGGGATATTATGAATAAAGTGCTCAAGTCTGGTTATTTGGTACCGCCGCTTATCGCCAATTTTAAATGGACCGAAAAAGGAAAAGAGCGACAAGAAATCCGCTTTTATCCATTTGTTCCAAAGAAAAATCTAGATAAATATCAGCTACCCGAAACTGCCCGCCGCGCAAACTATTGGATGTTCCGCTATAAAGGGCTCGACACATTGCCGTATTTTGTCCTCTACAACAAATAACAAGCTTAGGGAAGATAAGTTATTAATATGACAAAGAATGTGGACAAAGATGCAAAACTGGTGACCGGTATGATCGAGAACGGGAGTGAGATTGCTGGTGCTATGACCGGGGCAGCTATCAGTCTAATAGGCGGACCCGCTAGTATTATTGGTGGCGCCACAGCAGGCGCAGCGCTGACCGCAGTACTAAAAAAGGTGGGAGCGGATGTCAGGAGACAGGTTTTAAGCCCACGGGAAGAGGTACGCATAGGCGCAACACTAGCATTTGCGGGGAGTGCAATAGCTGAATATCTTGCGGCGGGCAAAGAGCCCCGTGATGACTTCTTCGGCGCCACTAGCACTAAGACCAAAAGGCGAACAGTAGCCGACGAGCTATTAGAAGGTGTGCTCACACAAGCACGCGACGCCTACGAAGAGAAGAAGCTGCCGTTCCTGGGCAATCTTTACGCAAACATCGCATTTCATCCGGAAATAACGCCAGCACAAGCGAACCATCTCATTGCCCTAGCAGGCCAGTTGACTTATCGGCAGCTGATTGGCCTATATTTCGCACGAGTCCAAGAAAAAACAGGCTCCATCCTGCGTGACAAGGATTTCCGGGGAGACTCCGCTGCCCAGGACAGGCTCGGCCTGAACGGCATTAGCCTCGTGACCGAACTTTATGACTTATACCAGCGAGGGCTTATTCATGGTTCCGACGGAGCAGCATGGATCAGTGCATCCGATGTCAATCCGGGAGACATGCGGACGCAAGGCTCGGGCTCCGTACTGATGCAGCTTATGGGAATCAAGATATCGGATGAAGACCTGCAAGAGTTTACTTCACTTTTCCCAAAAGGATAGATAGTAGTAAGAATGTCAGTCAGTCATACAAACGCTCAATACCCATGAAGACGTGCCGGCGGAATTCTATGTTTTTACCAACTTGCTGAATCCCATTACGAAAAATAATTTGGAGGTTACGAAGGGGTTTACATCCGGTACGATTGGCGACGTGATTGCACGGCCAGAAGTTGCGGAGAAGTATATGGGCGGCACGTTAGATTACCTTCCATTCGCACCAAATGATAACCCTGACCTTTACACAATATCGGTGTACGCATTGAACGCGACGAGCAACTACCGCATAGAATACAACTGCGAACTGTATCGCAAGCAGCACGATGCAACCAAGCTATATCCCTCACGACTTTCGTGTCTATACGCCTTCGGTGATTGGGCAACCTGCGAAACGGTAGCAGAGAAATACAGTTGGCCACTCAAAGAAGTACGGAAGTTCACGTTGCTCAACCTACCGTATACACGTGTCGCAAAGGTAAATATGGAAGTAGTCAGCCTCATGCGAGACCTAGAACCGATAGCTACCTGGCCTCCAGAGGAACAAGAGATAATATGGCAGCACTATTGGTCTGGCCAGGGGGACTTAACACTTGAAGCACACGGCACGGTACATCATTCGGATGTTATGTGGGAATACCTTATCGAAGGCCGTGTTGCGTTAGTAGAAAACAGAAGATTGTAACCTTGCCGCATAACACTAGACTTATATAATTGATTATATAAGTCTAGTGAAATAACAAGGGGAATTGAAATGGGTGGTAGGCAAGAAGGGAACAAAAGGGTGCGGCGATCGTGGAGAGTGGGATGGGAGGGGATACGAAAGTTCGTGGTAAGCTAAGGATTGGAAGATACCCTGCATGAGTGACCAATTATCCCACGAAGAACCGGGCAAAGCGCCGCTAGGCCGCCTGAGGCTGCCGTACCTACTGCGACGCTCCAACCTACGCTTTGTCTGGGCGCTGTTCGTCTTTATAAATGGTCTGATTACCATTGCCATCTTATCAGCACTGGCCTACCTGACCGGCAATTCATTCGTGTTTCCCTCGCTAGGGCCAACCGCTCTTCTATTTTTTATGACACCGAATGCTACTTCCGTACGGCCCAGGAGCGTACTTGCGGGACACGCCATCGGTATAGTCTGTGGCTATCTCGCCCTGGTGGTGACCGGACTGACACACGCCGTGTCTGTCGTGGATGGCGGGGTTACCTGGCCGCGGATCATCGCTGCCGGGCTGGCGCTAGCACTAACCGGCGCGCTGATGGTAGTGACCAAGGCCCCACACGCCCCGGCCGGTGCCACCACGCTCATCATTGCCCTCGGCTTCATCACAAAGCCCGTGTCGCTGGTCGTCATAGAGATCGCCGTCGGACTGCTGGTACTGCAAGCGATGCTTATCAACCGACTGGCCGACGTGCACCACACCAAGCCATTCGAATACTGAGTAGCCGACCTCAGCCAGCTGCGCTAAACTTATATAATCAATTACACACATCGTTACAATAACAGAGGGAGCATAAGATGGGAGACACAAAAGAAGGCAACGAGAACGTGCGTAAGTTGCAGGTGACGGGTGAGGGTGGCGAAAGCTATATGATTACACTACCGAAAGCGCTGGTAAAGAAACTGGGCTGGCGCGAAGGACAGAAGCTAACCGTACACGCCCGCGGCCAGGAGCTTATCATCAAAGATTGGCAGGAATAGGGAGGGGTTATGCGTGCAAACGAAGTGTTACTAGATATGTATGAACGGGTACAGGGGACGGTTCATGCGGCAGTAAAAGATCTGGACAACGCGCAGCTGGCGCAGCGGCCGGACGCCAGTGCAAACTCCATTGCCTGGCTAGCCTGGCACACCGCGCGCGTCATGGACGCGCAGATTGCCGATGCTGCCGAGCAAAAACCGGTATGGGACGATGGCTGGCGCGACAAGTTCGACCTGCCGCTCGACCCCAATGACACCGGCTACGGCCACAATAGTGAGCAAGTGGCAGCGGTTCGTGCCAGTGCCAAATTGCTGTCTGGCTACTATGACGCGGTCTGGGAACAAACGAGAACGTACCTACAGTCGCTCGACGATGCCGCCCTCGACACCGTCATAGACACCAACTGGAACCCGCCGGTCACCCTCGGTGTGCGGCTAGTGAGCATTGCAGCCGACTGTCTGCAGCATGCGGGCCAAGCAAATTATGTACGGGGCATGGTGCTGCGAAAGGGCCGAGCTTAAGATGATAGCCGATATATTTTTTGCAGTGGGGGTACTGACAGTGATTGCTGGCGGCGTACTTTCTGCTTATGGCGCCAAACGGCCAAGCCGGTTCCGTATGTGGGCCAGCGCCTACCTGGTACTGATAGCCGGCGCCGTCCAGTGCGGCCTGGCCCACGGCTGGCGGCAGCTCGAGGAACCGCACGAACTGCTGGCGACACTGGCGTTTCTGTTCTACAACCTGGGTAATCTCTATGTCGTACTGGGCACCAAGCTAAAAGGACAGTCCACTTATTCATTCAGCCTGGTCGGTGTGGGCAGCGGACTGCTGGCAGCCGCCATGGTGTTGTTGCTATGGTCGGTCCACGACAGCCGCATTTCGTGGACGCTGGGATGGTTCGTGGCACTCGTGCTAGTGGTACTCGTGAGCATGCCGGTGGGCCTCATGCTTTCCTGGCGTCGCCATAAGTAAGGTTAGGCCGCCTGTGACCGCTTGCGCTGAGAACGCTGGCGCAACAACTCAAAGCCACCAGCCTGCGCAGCGTTCAAGGTAGCCCAACCAGCCAGCACAGCATTGGGACCCGGAATCACCGCGGCAACACCGGCTATGGCCAAGGCGCCAAGGGCATTCACATCGCGGCCGAACCGCCAGACAAGTTCGGCCGTCGTACTTTGTGGTTTCTGTTCTGCCATATATCTATATTACCTGACTTGTCTGCTGCAATATGTAACCCCGCATACATAGAAAACGCCCCGATCTCTCTTGGACCACCTGGTATAGTGGGAGAGATCGGGGCGGGGCGCTAGTCCTCCTTCTGTTCCGGAGCATCGATGCTTCCTACTTCGATCGATGCCGTGAACGAAGCATCGGTTTTACCCGGTCTGATGTACAGCTCTTCCCTGCGCTTTATATGTGCTTCGGGGATTTTGGCTGCCAGCTTCGGGTCATCCAGCAATGCTTCCTTCAGCATCGTCGTGTTCACTTGGCGCACTACCTTAGTAAATGTACGCAGCAAGCCAAGTCGCTTCAACCGGCGCAGTAACGCCTTGGCATCCATAACGTCCAGGCCAGGTGCATTGCTGCGGTGACTGATTTCGCCGGCCCGAAGTTTAATGGTCTTGGTGCCTTTTTTGACAAGACGCATGAACCGCGGCTGAGCCGTCACGGCAATAGAATCTTTGAGGATTTTGGCCCCTTCGGCATACCCGGCAATCCGTGTGTCGAACTCGGCGTATACGGCTTCGATGCGCGGTCTGGTTTCTTCTTCGATAGCCTTCAGACGTCTTTCGCGCTCACGCACGAGTTCATCACGTGCGAACGCCACATCCGAGAGCTCAACCATCAGCACCTCAAGCATTTCCCGTACCGCGTTGTCTGAAACGGTTTCATCGGCCATGCAAACCACCACTTTCTGGGTTGGAATGTACACTATAAGACTAGCGGTGGTATATTATATAACTCTTACGTACATATTGCAATACGCGTTTCCACACAAAACATGCGATAATAAGGCCGTATGACGGAGCAAACCTTGCAACTGAACGACGCCCAGCAGACGGCAGTGGACGTCACCTACGGACCAGCGTTGGTGGTGGCCGGGGCGGGGACGGGCAAGACACGTGTCATCGTAGAGCGTATCATACGACTGATACGGAGCGGGGTGAAACCGGAACACATTTTGGCACTGACATTCACCGAAAAGGCGGCCGGCGAAATGCTGGACCGTGTCAGCGAAGCTTCCCTGGGTGCGGCACTCGAAACCACCATCGCGACCTACAACGGCTTCGGCAACGACCTGCTCGAACGCTATGGCAGTGAGTGGGGCCTGGGCAGTCTACGACTGTTGGGTGACACTGGTCAATTGGTCTTTCTGCGCGAACATTTCGACGAACTGGAGCTGGATTATTTCGCGCCCATTTCGAGCCCTGATGGGCAGCTCAAAAACCTGGCGGACTACGTGTCGCTACTCAAACAGCAGTTGGTCAGTCCGGAAGCATACGAACACTATGCTGCCGCATTGCCGGTTACTGACGAAGCGGATGCACTCGAAAAAAAGAAGCAGCAGGAGCTGGCCACATTTTATAAGACATATTTGGAACTCTGCCGCACAAATCAGGTCATAGATTACGACGACCAGATTTATTTGACCATACAGCTTTTGCATGCTCGGCCGAACATTCTGCGTCAGCTGCAAGCACAGTACCAGTATCTCCTGGTCGACGAGTTTCAGGACACGAACCCTATGCAGTCGGCGCTTATAGATCTGCTGGCAGACAAGGAGCAGAACCTGATGGTCGTAGGTGACGACGACCAGAGTATATATGGCTGGCGCGGGGCGACATTGGCCAATATTCTCGACTTCAAAAAGCGCTACCCGAAAGCCAAAGACATAACGCTTATTGAGAACTACCGCTCAACCCAGCATATTCTCGATGCCGCCTACCGGCTGATACAAAACAATAACCCCGACCGATTGGAGGTTATCAACAAGCTCGACAAGCGTTTGCATGCCCAAACCAGCGACGGACTGGCACCGACCGCACGCCACTTCTATACATTCGAAGCAGAACTTACCTGGATCGCGGAAGACATCGCTGCCCGCATACAGAACGGCCAGGATCCCGCGCACATCGCCGTACTGGCGCGCCGCAACCAAGGCATACAACGTGCCCATGAAGTACTGGAACTTCATGGCGTTCCTCACGCCGTCGTGGGCCTGCAGAACGACATGTACAAGCAGCCAGCAGTACGTCAGCTGATTGAAGTCTTGCGCGCTATCGGTGACCCGCTGGACAATCTGGCGTTGTTTCATACGCTATGCGGACCGGCGTTCGGACTGTCACAAGACGAGCTGTCCCGGCTATCTGCCCAGGCGAACCGGGCACATGAACTACTCGGCAGCACCATTACCCAGACTGGCAACGATGTTTTCAAAGCAGCCCTGGAGCAGCTGGAACAATGGCGTCTGCACCATGCCGATATGAACGTCGGTGATCTGGCCTACGCCGTCATCACCGAGAGTGGCTGGAAACAGCGCTTGTACGAACACGCTGAATCTGACACCGATGCGGTCGTACAAGCCCAAGCACTGAGCGAATTTTTCAAGACGCTGAAAGAGTTCGAGCGCATCGCGACAATCGCAAGCGTGCAGAGCTACCTGGCCAACTTGGCGGTGCTTGAAGCCAGCGGCAATAGTTTCGGTGATGGCACGCTTGATATTTCGGAAGCACTCGTCAACGTGCTGAGTGTACATAAAGCGAAGGGACTGGAGTGGGACACGGTGTACGTCATAGACTGCACCGAAGGTTCATTCCCCATGCGAAACTACGGTGGCAGTGGTCTAGCAGTACCGCTGGAACTACACGCTGCTCGCAGCGGCGCAGACGAAAGCATGGCCGAAGAACGCCGCAGCATGTACGTAGCCGTGACCCGAGCCAAACGTGAGCTAGTGCTGACCTACAGCGACAAACACGGCAACGGCGCACACCGCAAACCATCACGGTTCTTAGGCGAGATGTTTGAACAGGCTACAGCCGAAACAGTCGACCATCAGGACCAAGTAAACCTTGAGCTGTTCGCACCGCGGGTGACCGCACAGACCGCTGCCGTTCCTGACACCATTCTCCGAGATGGCTTATACACACTGAGCGCTAGTCAGATTGAATGTTGGGACAACTGCCCACGCGATTTTTATTACAAACACATACTGAGCATCCCGGAGCCGGAAGGCCCCGCCGCCACGTATGGTACGGCCATCCATGCCGCTATCGAACACATATCGAAAGGCCGTCGCAGCGGCAAAGTACCGTCGCTCGAAGAAATCGTCGATTTGGTCAAACGAGCATTACCGCAGGCTGGCTACACGTCCGTACGCACTCGTGAGCGGGCCCACGCCCAAGCATTGCAATCGGTTCATAACCTGTACGAACGGTTTACTACCGAAGCGTTACCGTTCGAAGTAGAGCAGTGGTTCGATGTACGTGTGCCGGACCTGCCGGTCCGTATAAAAGGGCGCATGGATGCGGTATATCCTCACACCGGAGGCGGCGTGGAAATCCGTGATTACAAAACAAGCAGCGGCGTACGCACGCCAGAGCAAGCCAAGCGTCGCGCCACCAGTTCACTGCAGCTCACCGTATATGCCCTGGCCTGGCAGCTACAGCACGACGAGCTGCCAGCTTCGTTGGCGCTCGACTTCGTGGAGACAGGGCAGATAGGTCCGGTGCGACGCACCCAAAAGGCGCTCGACACGTTGCACACCAAGCTTGAACGAATGGTCGACAACATGCAGACTAGCGTCTACCCACTTGGCAAGAAACACGACTACTGCGTACATCCAGTCTACGACGCATAGAAAAACCACCAGATTGCTCTGGTGGTCCTTACGATGAACGCGAGTATCTTACGCTGCGTTCGGGTTGCGACGACGCGTGGTCGTCTTTTTTGCCGCAGGCTTCTTGGCCGGAGCTTTTTTGGTAGCTGGTTTCTTGGCAGCGCTGCTGACACGAGTCGTCCGTGCACCCGCTGCCTTTGCTGGCGTGCCGACGACAGCTGCAGGTTTGGACTTTTCTGCCCTTTCGGCTTTGGCTTCAGCCACTTCCGCTACTTCGGTCTCTACGAACAATAAGTTGTATAGGTTGAAACCGATGACCGCACCCAGCACCGGGCCAAGTACGTAGGTGCCCCAACCCCATTGGTGCAGGGAAAGTGCTACGGCAGGGTTCAATACACCGGCCGAACCAAGCGATGCCACCATGGCACCGGCAGTCAATGAACCACCGATAGTCGCGGCCTTGGCGAACAGACCGAACCGCTGGTAAATCGCAGCTGCCCAGCCAAAACTGAAGATAAAGGTACCGACAGTTTCCGCCACCAAGATACGGGCACTGTACGTGCCGGTGTTATGTATACCACTGATTTTTGTCAGGTACACGAACAACTCCCAGGCTATCAGACCACCCAGTAGTTGCACGACCAGGTAACTTAGCGCTTGCAGCGTTTTCAGCTTACGCACCGTCCATAGACCGATGGTCATGGCCGGGTTAAAGACGGCGCCGGAAATACCGCCGAGCGCGAGCGTCATGAGTGCCATTATTAAACCGGCAGCAGTTGCGATAAAGTAACCCAGAGCCAACTGAGAATGGCTGATAGCCAACACGGTCAGCGTCAGGGCCGCAGTACCCAAAAACTCGCCCACAAGCATCGCGAGCTTATTCTTACGAAACATATATTATAACCTCCACTTTTTTGGTAATACCCCTAGCGTACCCTGTCAAATTGAGTTTGTAAAGAGGGGCGCCTCTTAGGCATAGACTTCCATACCCGCGGCAACGATGTGATTCGTGACATTGAACGCATCCTCCTTGAACGCCAGCTTCATCAACGTCCGTTCCTGTGCGTTACCACCAAACAGGTCAGCTATCCGGTCGGCAACACCGAACGTGAGTCCGAACGCATACAATCCCGTGTCCTCTATGAACGCGTTTTTCGCGAAGTACGCACCGTCTTTCACCGCGTACACGCCCGCCGCATAGTGGCCGTGCACATCATCGTCCGCCACTTCGAGTTCGGCAAGGCCTTCCGGGTGATGGTTCTGTTCAAACGCGACGTGCCAGGCAGGGTCCCAGGTGCCGTAGAGCCCCGATTCAAGCCGACGGAACTTGTTTTGGGCCAACACACCCAGTGCGGGTGCAACCGCATCACGACCCGCGCCAAGATTCACAAACGTATCTACCAGAGTTTCGTGCTCTACTGGCTCTGCGACTGATTTTTCTACGGAACCGCTCGCGCCACAGCCAATGTGCGCACCACTCAGGAACAGCGGCTGACCATTGGCGTCAACGAACTGCTTGAACATACCGTCGATGAGCTCGTAGCCTTGCTGCATGGTCTTTACGTCTTTCAAGAACGCTGCATCTGCAGCCAGAGCTGCTTTCAGTGTAGCCAATGTGCGCCCTCCGGCAAGCTGCCCTGCAGCCCGAGCTCGTAACACAGCCAGGTCAACCGTGCCATCGGCAAGCCGCAACGTTTTACGGTCGTCCATGCAGTCAATGGCCAGCGGACCACTCGGTATCTCATGCGTACATGCCGCCAGTCCTTGTTCAAACTGCTGTTTTTGTTCGCCCTGCAGGTGCCTATCGGCACCGACATTACCTGCGCCAAACTCTAAAATCGTCGCTTGCTGCACCATAGGCATCGTGAATACTTCTCCGTTTATACGTTCTGACATTTTGTTGACCTCTCACAGAACCCGTCTGTTTTATGTAGTACTAATCCGCATTGCATGATACTCCCTCGGGTATCCTTCTTCAAGAAGCACACAAATGTGCGTAAAGTCACAGCACGACACTGCGGACAGGATGCATACTAAGGGGTAAGGAGCGTGCGTATGCTTTCAATGGAACACGAAGCCGGTGCGGCCATACGGGAAGACATTGCCTGGGGTTTGTTTGAAAGTGAGTCGAAACCTACGCCCGATGAGCTGTGGGGTGAACTTGGTGAGTCGGAAGCCCTTTTTGTGCGCCACGCGCTCGTCCGGGCAGTGCTACTCAGGACAGAAGGTAAAATTGACAGCGGGGATGCATACAAGGAAGGATTTTCCACCGCGATGGCAATCGTCCGCCGAATCGCCATTGCGCGGGATACGGCTGCGGCGATAGATCATATAAACACCGAATATCCATCCAGGCACGCGGTGCCGGAAGGCCCCGACACAAGCGTGTGACGGAGTTCACTGCACATATGTGGACAACGGGTGTACTATGCGCACTATGATCGTTTCCCACGAACTACCGATGCAGCCCGGACCCGATGAACAGAGCCGCAGACGTGCCGATATCCTGCAACACCTGAGCGACATGCACCCGGGCGCCTTTCCGGGCATTATCAACATACTCAAAGTTGCCCATCATGACGACGCGGCCGTGGAATCACACATGCTGGATGCTATGCAGGTCGTCCAAGACACCAACGAACGCACTGGGGAACCGAACAGATACGACCAGCTCGCTGAATATTTGATAACGGAGTTCCTGAACCACCCGGAACATTTTGACCAGGCAGACGCCGACTAGTGCTTTTGGTGGCGGCGCTTCAAGCCGGCCACCTGCAGTCTGACCGCGTGGCGGTCAACGAGTTGCTGGGCGTGCTCCAGACTGACTTCGTCCTTGGCCCCAAGTTTGAGCTGCTTGGCACGTTCCATAGCAGCTTCGGCTTCGGCTTCATTGATATCGTCGGCATGATCGGCTTCGTCCACCAACACGCGTAGGGTATTGCCGCTAACTTCCAGCACACCACCGCTAATGGCAAAGTACTCGCGCGCAGCGTCGCTATCGCCAGACTGTTTACGCACTGCAACAACACCGTTGCTTGCAACCGAAACAAGCGGCATGTGGTCTTGCAGTACGCCAATTTCACCGTCGAGTGTCGGCAGCACAATCTCGTAGGCGTCGCCGTCAAACTTCGTACCACTTAAAGAAACTAATTGAAAATGAATCACGCTATGCCTTTCTGTGAGTTCCGAATTATTACCTCGTCGGAGTTCACAAGGACGTCGAGGCCAGTCAAACTGTTATTTCTAGCAATGTCGCGGCTTACGAGCCGTGTCTTAGGAAGCCAACCCCGTAACGACGGGCGTTGGTGACCGGTGCTAGAAATAATGGTTTGATTGGCATGCATCACTATTTACTTGCTTTTGCTGCTTTAACGACATCTTCGATGGTACCCTTCAGGTTGAAGACCGTTTCTGGGATGTCATCGTGCTTGCCAGCCAGGATTTCCTGGAAGCCCTTAATGGTGTCGCTTAGTTTTACGTATTGGCCAGGGTTGTTAGTAAACTGTTCGGCCACGAAGAACGGCTGGCTGAGGAAACGCTGAATGCGGCGGGCGCGGCCCACGAGCTGCTTGTCTTCCTCGGACAGTTCTTCCATGCCCAAGATGGCGATGATGTCCTGCAGGTCCTTGTAGCGCTGCAGCACACGCTGTACTTCACGGGCAGTATTGTAGTGTTCTTCGCCCAAGATTTCGGGGTCAAGAATGGTCGATGTCGAGTCCAGTGGGTCAACGGCAGGGTAAATACCGATCTCGCTCAAAGCGCGACTCATAACAATGGTTGCGTCCAAGTGAGCAAAGGTGGTTGCCGGAGCCGGGTCGGTTAGGTCGTCGGCTGGCACGTACACAGCTTGTACGGATGTAATTGAACCGTCGCGAGTCGATGTAATGCGTTCCTGCAACTGACCCATTTCTTCGGCCAGGTTTGGCTGGTAACCCACGGCCGAAGGCAAGCGGCCAAGCAGGGCAGATACCTCGGCACCGGCCTGGGTGTAGCGGAAGATGTTGTCAATGAACAGCAGCACATCTTTGCCTTCGTCACGGAAGCTCTCGGCAATCGCCAAACCACTCAAAGCTACGCGCAAACGTGCCCCTGGCGGTTCGTTCATCTGGCCGAACACCAGGCTGGTGTTTTTGAGCACGCCAGATTCTTCCATTTCGTGGTACAGGTCATTACCTTCGCGGGTACGCTCACCCACACCAGCGAACACACTGTAGCCACTGTGGAATTTGGCGATATTGTTAATAAGTTCCTGAATCAGCACGGTTTTACCCACACCAGCACCAGCAAACAAGCCAGCCTTACCACCTTTCACAATAGGACATATGAGGTCAATAACCTTAATACCTGTTTCCAGGATTTCGACCGAAGGGGATTGTTCGGTCAGCACTGGTGGTGCACGGTGAATGGGCGCCTTGGTTTTGAAGGTCGCGGTTTGGCCGTCTATCAGCTCGCCCGTCACGTTAAACATGTGTCCCAACGCTTCGTCGCCCACCGGCACGGCAATGGGTGCACCGGTGTCAGTTACGACCGTGCCGCGCTTGAGTCCGTCGGTAGTACCAAGGGCAATTGCGCGCACGCTGCTCTCGCTGAGGTGCTGTGCAACCTCCAGCGTCAGCGTTTTACCGTCGTGCTCCAGCGTTAACGCATTATAAATCTTTGGTAGATTATCTGTTGTAAATTCAACATCAACCACCACACCCACAATCTGGGTAATCTTCCCTGTCTTAGTTTTTTCTTTCACTGCTTGTGCCATCTTATTTTTTCCTTCCTACTAATGCTGCTGTAATCAAAGCAATAATTGCCGCCCCAGGCGACTCACCCATCGCTCCCACAAACCATGGTGCCCGATATCCAGACACATCACTTACGAACATCAGTGGCAATATAAAACTCAATACTAGATATACGATAATGAATACAATTACGCTTTTCATCCGTTTAATGCCTCCGCACCGCCGGTGATTTCGGCGAGTTCCTGGGTGATGGCCGCCTGGCGGGCGGTGTTCAGCTCCAGGGTGTAGTCGTCTATGAGGTCTTTGGCGTTGTCGGTGGCGCTTTTCATGGCGACCATGCGCATGGCGTGCTCGCTGGCGATACTCTCGAGCAGTGCCTGCCAGATTTGCGCTTCTATCAGTCGCGTAACGGTTGCATCTATGACCGTTTCTACATCTGGCTCAAAGGTACTCACGCTAGACACTGCCGCTGTCTCCGGCGCGGCAGCAGGCAATAGCTGCAAGTTGCTGGCAATTTGTGTCACGGTAGATTTAAAACGGGTGTACAGCACCACCACTTCGTCGACTTCTTCGGCCTTGTACTGCTCCACAATGGTGTTGAGTACCGGGCGCAAATCGTTAGCCGTGGGGTGGTCGCCAAACCCAGGATAGGCAGCCTGCAAGTCCAGCTCGCTTATACGGCGGACAAACTGCGCACCGCGGTTACCAATGGCTATTACGTGGCTGGCTACTTTGGCTGCTTGGTCGGCCTTAACTGCGTTCGTCAGCTGTTTAATGGCGTTGGCGTTATAGGCACCCGCTAGGCCGGAATTGCTCGTGATGAGGACGTACAAACGGTTTTTAACCGGTCGTTTTACAAACAACGGCTGCTTTTCTACCTCTGTTATTCCGCTCAAGCGAGCCAGCAGTTCGTTGGCAAGTGCCGCGTACGGCTCGCTGGCCTGGGCATGTTCCTGCGCACGGCGCAGTTTGCTGGCCGCAACCAACTGCTGGGCCTGCGTAATCTGCCGCGTATTCTTAATGGATTTAATCCGGTTCCGAAGAACAATCGTACTAGCCATTTGGTTGCGTCTGTTCAGCCTTCCTATCTGCAATAAAAAGCTCTAACGCACGCTGTTGCTGGTCGGTCGTTAGGTAATCAAAAGCTCTACCCAAATCCAGGCGTGCATGTCGCTCACCTAATTCGACTGAGTCAGGAACCGTCACATAGCTGGGGGCTCCTATCATAGAAAAGCTTCCGATCTTCCGTACATAACCAAGCTCCCACTGTACATCACGGAGTGTCTGTTTGTAAGCTTCGGGTGACTTATCCATTACTTCGCGGCCTTTACTTCGTATTGTTTGGCGATGTTTACGGCGACTTTCATGATTTCGTCGTTTTGGGCGTCGGTGGGCTTGTCGCCGGTGTTGATAGCTTCGATGAGTTTGGCGTGTTTGCTCTTGAGCTCGCGGTGCAGGGACTCGCGGGCAGCTTCAATCTTTTCCAGCGGTACGACGTCGAATGCGCCGTTGTTGGCGGCCCACAACATAGTGTACATTTCCCACACGCTGTACGGGCTGTACTGTGGCTGCTTCAGCAGCTCGGTCAGGCGCTGACCACGCTCAATAGTGTGGCGCGTATCGTCGTCCAGGTCGGTACTAAACTGGCTAAAGGCAGCCAGTTCGCGGAACTGTGCCAAAGCAAGCTTCATAGAACCACCTGCAGCTTTAATAGCCTTCGTCTGGGCGTCGCCACCCACGCGGGACACGCTCAGACCGACTGAAATAGCTGGACGTACGCCCTGGTAAAACAGATTGGTTTCTAGGAAAATCTGGCCGTCGGTTATAGAAATAACGTTGGTCGGAATGTACGCGCTAATGTCGCCCGCCTGCGTCTCGATGATAGGCAAGGCAGTCAGGCTACCAGCGCCCAGGTCATCGCTCAGCTTGGCAGCACGCTCCAGTAGACGGCTGTGCAGGTAGAACACGTCACCAGGGTAGGCTTCGCGGCCTGGTGGGCGGCGCAGCAGTAGGGACATTTGGCGATAGGCCTGGGCGTGCTTGGTGAGGTCGTCGTGAATAATCAGCGCGTGCTGACCGTTGTCGCGGAAGTATTCGCCCATGGCGGTACCAGCGTACGGCGCCAAATACAGCATGGCAGCAGGGTCGCTCGGGCCGGTTGCTACGATGATAGTCTGTTCCATAACGCCTTCTTTTTTCAGGCGCTCCACCAGGGCTGCGATCTTAGACAGCTTCTGACCCACCGCCACGTACACGTTTACAATGCCAGACTTTTGCTTAAACTGGTTGATCATGGTGTCGACCGCAATGGCGGTTTTACCTGTCTGGCGGTCACCAATGATAAGCTCGCGCTGCCCGCGGCCAATCGGCACCATAGCGTCAATGGCAACCAAACCGGTCATAACCGGTTCGTGCACGTGCTTGCGCGCCAGTACGCCGGGAGCAATCTTTTCGACCGGGCTCATCTGCTTAGCCTTTATGGGCGCGCCGCCATCTAGCGGGCGACCCAGCGGGTCAACCACGCGGCCAACCAGCTCGGGGCCAACTGGCACTTCCAGCACGCGGCCGCTGAGGCGCACCGTAGCACCGGCTTTTACGGTAGTCGTGTCACCCAAAATGACCGCGCCAATTTCATCTTCTGCCAAGTTCAACGCAAAAGCGGTGGTCTTGGTGCCGTCTACGCCGTCGATATCGAGCATTTCGTTATAACCGGCACCGGTCAGACCGTACACCCAGGCAATACCGTCACCCACGCGGGTGACCACGCCCACGCTCTCTATTTCAGGACGAGCCTTTAGTTCTTCAATGGCCGCACGGATGTCGGCCGAAAGTTCAGTGATTGATAATTCAGCCATCTTTATTCCTTTCCGGCAGTCGTTAATTGTTTAAATTTGTTCAGTTTGGCTTCCACGCTCAGGTCCAGCCGTTGGTTGGCAACAGAAATCTCTACCCCGCCAATGACGCTCGGATCATGCACCCCTGTAACTGTGATACTCTCGGCGTCTGAAAACAGTTTGGTAGCCTGTACCACAATCTCATGTTCTGTTTCTTTGGACAGGGGATACGCACTCCGAGCGAGCACTTCTACATACCCCTTGTTAGCCCAATCGACAGCCACGTCGCGTAGTAGGCTGTCCAACTCTCGGGTCCGCTTTTCGGTCATGAGGTACGCGGCGATCTGCTGCGCGTACTGTTTAGAAACACCACTTTTCAGCGTTCGGTCGGCAATGCTACCAGCAAGGCGCGTACGGGAAGCTCTTGCCATTACGCCGCTTGCTCCTTGAGCGCTTTTTCGATGAGCGCTGCATCCTTCTTGGCGTCAACCTTTTCGCCGATGATGGCTTCGGTTGCGTCGCTAATAAGGCCAACAAGCTCACTTTGCAGCGCGGTACGTGCCCGCTGGGTTTCGGAAACAATCCGTGCATCGGCCTCTTTCAAGATGCCGTTGGCTTTCTCGCGCGCTTTGTCTTCGGCATCCTTCACAACGGTCTTGCCGCTCTCGGTGGCTTCAGCCAGCATAGCATCGGCTTTGGATCGGGCTTCGGCCAGCGTTTTTTCTACTTTTGCCTCCAGCTCGGCAGCTTCCTTTTTCATCTGTTCACCCAAAGCCACACCAGCCTCAATGGTCTCGCGCCGTTTGTCCATGTACCGCACGATCGGCTTAAATGCAAAGCGCTGCAGCACCCAAAAAGCGATTACAAAGGTAACCAGCTGAATGATAAGGGCCTTCGCATCCAGCCCCAACGCACTCAGCCCACTACTAGTTTCCGCAAAGTTTTCAATCATATGTGTACTCTCTTTCCTGCAAGCGTCATACCTACGGGACTTTCGAAAAATAGTGCAGTTTTCACCCCACAAAACAGATTTTGCGGGGACTCCTTTTGGCTGAAAAGCGAGCACCGAAGCGCAGCCGTACTAATAGTACGGCGAGCATTGGAGCGGAGTTTTTCAGTCAAAATGTGCATTTTCTCGAAAGTCCTACTTTACAAAGAAGGTGGACGCAAAAGCTAAGAGTCCGTACACCTCAATTAGACCAACGAACACAATCGCCTGACCAAAGAACTTTGCAGCCTCCGGGTTGCGGCCGACCGCGTTCAGGTAGTTTGCACCGACCAGACCAATGCCAATGGTGGCACCAATAAAGCCGAAGCCTATCATTATTCCGTGTGCGAGTGATTCCATATATTCTCCTTTTCTCCTACGCTTTCACAGTTACTGCTATCCTATCAACTTCTTGACCGCTCGCCAACTGCTCGAGCTCATCATGATCGTGAGCTTCGTTAACCGCAATTGCCAAATAATTGGCAGCAAGAACCACAAAAATATACGCCTGCAGCGCGCCCACACCCAGTTCCAACAGGGTAAAGGGCGCAGCCGCCACCGGCGCCAAAATATTGCCCGGCGCCAGCAGGCCGCCCAGATACGCAAACACACCGATAACGATTTCGCCAATAGTCACGTTTAGGAAAAGCCGGAGCGCCAGGCTGAGCGCGCGCGTTAGGTCGGTAATCATTTCGATAATGCCAATCACAAAATACAGCGGGTTTTTGGGACTGCCGGCAAAAAAGTGCCGCAGATAGTTCTTTATACCGCCCACCTCACGGACCGAAGCCCAGTACACGAACGCCATCGTCACCACACTCATGGCAATGGTGCCGTTCAGGTCGGCGGTAAAGGGACGCAGCAGTGGGTGGCTGTGCGTCTGCAGGGCATCGCCCACGCCAGGAATCAGCCCCGACCAGTTGTTCAAAAGCACAAAGAAAAAGAGCGTCACGAAAAACGGTACGTACTTGCGCCCGACCTTTTTGTCTTCGAACGCGCCCGTTACCGTGTCCGTGGCAAATTCGGCGCCCAGCTCCACGTACTGCAGCGCGCCACCTTTGGGCTTCACGGTAATTTTGCGGGCCGCCCATATCATGAGCACCGCAATTACGACCAACATCGCCCAGCCCCAGAGCATGGAGTTGGTTATGGGCCAGCCGAACACCGTAAAATCCGCACCCGGCGCCACGTGCACATCCGGACCGGTACTGGCAACAAATTGGCTAATCATCGTCTTCCTCGTTCAGTTTTTTGAGCCTGGCCTTCTGGGCAGCCGTCAGTGGAGGCACCGGCACCTTGCTTGCCAGGGTATAAAACCGCCAGACCACCGCAGCCGACAGCGCCATGGCTACTACGAAGCCGGCTACGAACCAGGCCGTTTTCGCACCCCACGCGTTGCCCGCCAGCACACCGAGCCCCATCGGCACCAAAATGACGACGGCCAGCTGCCACCCCATGTTTAGCGCCATCACGACGAACTGCGAAGTCTGAAAAGAGGATGGCTTGTCACCACCCTCAACGGAAGTCGGCGCGTGTGTCGCTGGCTTTACAGACGTACTCATTCGCTATCCAGTGTAACATCCCTGTTATAACTTGTGCAAGACAGGCGGGCACTGCTTCTCGGCGGGAGAGAGGGCAGGCGGTACTCAGCAAGCACCCAGAAACGCGCATGCGCTTCCGTTCCTGTGCTATACTAAATATAGTAACGAAAGGATACGCTTATGTCCGACTCTGCTCAAACTGTTATCGTCTACGGTGCCGATTGGTGCCCGCCCTGTCACGTCGCCCGCGGCTATCTTGCCAAACATGGCATCTCGTTCGAATACCGGAACGTGGAAGAAAAAGACGAATGGATGCGACAAGCCGTCCAAAAATCAGGCCAAAACGCCATCCCGGTGCTCGATTTCGGCAATGACCGGATAGTGGTCGGGTTTGACCGCCCCAAAATTGACGCCGCTCTCGGTCTGGCGTGATATCTATCACCCCTGACCTGTAATCTTCCTTACAATCTTCGCACCGGATACGGCGTATACTTTTCCCCGGAAAGGGTAACAGCGATGACCGCAAGCCGCGAGACTTACATGCACGATTCCACCGGTGAAACCGCAGGTGACATGGTGCCCTATGTGCCCGATTTCATCATCGACCCAATCGACCCGGACACTGCCGAGCAGGTCACCCAGACACTGCAGGTGTACCGCGACTATCTTACCTCGCGTCCCGCCTTGGCTATCGTCAGCTTACGCAATTTTATGCAGGACACCGAAGGTACCCGGGAAAACAGCATGTGGAAGTACCTGACAAACAGGGAACGGGCCGCCGACTACTATTTCGACAAAACCACGCAGGAAGCCATAGATAAAGACCGTCAACGACTACAAGAACACTCCGGAGAAGACGCGGGCGTAGCGCTGCGCGCCCATAACCTAATGGTATTCCTGGAACGCTACAAGGCATCCCGTCGCAAACTGGGCGGCACCGCCCTGCGTGACGCATAGACCCGCTCCACACATAGCGTACAATATGCCTATATGGCGTTTGAGGATTACAAGACGAAGGAGTCGGTCGTGGTGGTGTATACCGGAGAAGGCAAGGGCAAGACCAGCGCCTCGCTAGGGCTTATGACACGCGCGCTGGGCAACCGTTGGAATGTGGCGTTTATACAGTTTATAAAGTACTGGGGTGTAGGCGAGCATGTGTTCATCCGCGACATCCAGCCGCTGTTTAAAGACCAGCTGTTTTTCTACAAAGGAGGCAAGGGGTTTTATGACGCCGGCGGTTTGAGCGAAAAGAACATAACAGATGAGCAACACCGTGCCGCCGCGCAGGAAACCTACAAAATAGCCCTCAAATGTGCCGCTAGCGGTGACTACGACCTCGTCATCTGCGACGAAATCAACAACGCTGTCCATGACGGCTTGCTCAGCCAAAAGGCCCTACAGGCCCTCCTAGAGGGTCACAGCCCTAAAACTAGCGTATGTCTGACAGGCCGGAACTACCCAAAAAGCCTCGAAAAATACGCCGATATCATCACCGATATGACCAAGGTAAAACATCATTTTGACGACAAGTTTTTGGCCAACAAAGGGATAGATTTTTAACAGATACACGCCAGATGACGAAAAAACAGAAGAAACAGCTCACCAGCCTTATCATCGTCATTCTAACGGGTTTGGTGGCTTTCGGACAACAACAGGGGTGGTGGGGCAAAGCGGCCGAAGGCGTTTTGACGGCGCAGCCAGGGCTGTACGCCATAGATCACTACGTGGACGGCGACACGATTGCAGTGAACATGAACGGCAAGGTAGAAACAATCCGGTTTATAGGCATCGACACGCCCGAAACGCACAAACCGAACACGCCGGTGCAGTGTTACGGCCCGGCTGCGGCAGCCCACACCCAGACAGTTATCAAAAATGCGGGTGGCAAAGTGCGGTTGGTTAGCGACAGCCTGAGCACCAACCGCGACCGCTACGACCGGCTACTACGCTACGTCTATCTGCCCGACGGCACCGATGTAAACGAGCTGAATGTGCGCGAAGGCTACGCGTTTTACTACCCGTACTTTCCGTTTACCAAGTCCGACGCTTTTAAAGCCGACCAGGCAGCAGCCCAAAAGGCCAACAAGGGCCTATGGAGCGCCTGCCACCCCACGCCCAGCGACGGCGGCGGCTACAAAATGGACGAAACTGAGGCCGCCGCCGACCGATAGGAGCGAAAAGAATTACCGGTTACATTACACGATGAGTATACTTACGATACTATTTGTACGTTATAGAAATAAAAGTCGGTCCTTGTCAAATATTTATGTTAACAATACAGTTATGTATGTAACGTAACGAAGCATCCGCTTTGTAACATTACAAGTCACTCTCAATTCGTTCTGTCGATGCCTTGTTTACTTGTTTTGGGAGCGGCTTTGATTGCTTTTGGCCAGAAGCACTTGAAGCCGTTCCCAGTATGGCACTGGGTCTCCTTGCGCGACAGTCGCCAAGTTGAATGTTACGGCTAGAGGAGAGTTCTCAGATGCGAAATGCACTGAGGGTCATGGGGAGGAAAACTCGCCTAGTCATCTTGGCTGCGACCGTTGCGGCGGTTGCAACCATCGGCACTCTGGTTTCTGCGACACCTGCCTTTGCTTCCGTCAGCGGATGCACCGGCGCGTCGGTATCCGGCTATGCCGCCTGCGTCAGCGCCGACACGGGCACGAAGAACACCTCCAACCACACACAGTGGGTCGGAAACGTCGAGGCGTATCGAACGAACTCCGGAGGCTCCAATCTCACTGAGATTTGGGGCGATGGGTTCTACAACTCGCACTCCGGCAACGAAACGTCCCACACGTGGGCCGTCAACAAGTGGGTTTCATCCGGAACGAACATCTGCGCCGCGTTCACCTACGGCGGTGACAGAGATATCGCCTGTATCAGTATTTCGGTCTAGGCGATATTAAACGCAATAACCAGAGAGTGACAAAACCCCCGGCCAGCGCGTACGTTTAACGTGCGTTCCGCTTCTTGCGGACTTGGCTGATTGGGGGTCTCACTACTACGATAACTAGTGATTGGTTATAAAGAGATTTATTGCCGATAGCATCACAACGACAATAGCGAACATAACAAGGCCGATTAGTACCCGAACATGTCGCCGTTGTCGCTTGGGCAGTTTTATAAGTATCGCGTGCGTCATTTGTTGTAGCGCTGAGGACGCAACAAGTAAGGCCACGACCGGAACGAGCGCAGATATGAGCACGACCAATGCACCATAATTACGATGTACTAACCCAACCTCTGCTAAAAGGTGTGTGACAACTATAAGGAATAATGGCACGGACATGAGTACTGAGCTAACATGCACGCGGTGTCTAAATTGTCGCTCGTCGTTCGTATTCATATAATCCCCTAATACGTGATAGTGCTCTCTGCAGATATTGATCGGTAGGTCTACCGCAAGTTTTGCCCAGACTGCTCGCCGTTCATGGGCAGTACGTGCATCTTCAAGCATGTCAGCAGCAGTATGTAATATCTGCTCTCGATATTCTTTCTGATACTGTTTTGGATAGAGCCTTAGAAGCGAAGCATAGACCCGGAATGCGGTGCTGCCTGCCCTTAGGCGTTCTTCCATGAGATACCCTCAAATGCGGTGCGGTGTTTGGCAATCTTAACGATATTGCCAAAGTAATCAAGCTCAGCGTTCAGTCTATTCCAGCCTTTTTTAGTGAGTTTATAATAGCGACGCCTGTCACTCTGATCTATCTCAACTTCTTCGATAAGGCCATCTGCAAGTAACTGCTTGATTGCCGTATAGAGGCCACCTGGCCCAATCTTTACCTTACCAAGTGAGTCTTCTTCGGCCTGCTTCATAATCTCGTAGCCATGACGTTGCTTTAGACTCAGTGCCATAAGGATGCTGAATGAAATCTGCGGAAGCAACTCCATGTTACGCTTCATAGTGACTCAGTATATCAAAATATGATATATTATCAATTGATATAAGACGTTCAAATGTTGATACCGGGAAATATAATGCGAGCCTCATATGGCAGATAGTACCAAGCTGAACCAGTTTAGTATAGAGGTACGTCACTCCAAATTATTACTCGACCTTATAGCGAACAAATGGACAGTATGCGTTATTTATGAGCTACGGGAAGACACGAAACGTTATAGCCGACTGCATCACGCCATTGAGGGTATTACCCAGAAAGCATTAACAGAGACGCTCAAACGCATGGAGCGCAATGGTTTACTTGAACGTATTATATATCCTGTCATACCACCTAAAGTCGAATATAGGCTCACATCGCTTGGCATGGAACTGCTTAGGATGGCAGATAGCATGGCGGAATGGACGGCAACACATATCGATGAAGTACATCAAGCTCGCACTACCTACGATAGCGCACGATTAATAAGTGATACCTAAAGCGTAAGTACGCACTTTTATGTGCGTATCCGATTAAAAAGTCGGTACATCACAAACAGTTTTCATTAGGCTACCATGAGGTTGCCTCTCGAATTCGATTGGTATGCTCCTATACAAGGTGGTAAGTCATGGCTGTTGCACTCAGAAAGTCAAGGATTCTCCTGGTGGCGTTGCTTCTGCTGTTCGGCGTGGCCGGAACAATGATGGCGACTGCTGGCAAGGCAAGCGCAGCAACATGCTACGGCGACTACTGCTCTGGTGTCGACCCCGACGCTAGCGGCTGTTCTGCCGACGCAATCACGACGACCGTGTACAACGATCCGCACGCGGTGCTGCAAGTCCGGTGGTCACCGAGCTGCAAGACGAACTGGGCACGCCTGGTTGTCTTTCCGACCGGTATCGCGTGTTTTCGAGAAGGTCTGTTGAAAGCCATTCAGGACACCGGATACACGCAATCAACCTACACCTCGGCGGTATGTGGAACGTACAGTGACACCTCGTTTTGGACACCGATGATTTATTCTCCGGTGCATCTTGTCAGAGGCTCGTTCCAGGACGGTTCTGCTTTCTCTACTCCCGTGTATACCCCTTGGTCGTAGGAGTTGCTCGTCCGCCCTCTTTGCTGGCATACTTATGCTACAATCTGGGCGGACGAGCACTTAAACACAATAGGAGAGTAATTATGCACCCTATATCAACGATATTGTTCGATTTCATTCAATTAGGACCATTTATCTTCTCTATTATTGCTGCCATTTTAGTTGCAGTAGTGCTAGGCCTAAAAAGTGAAAACCGGCAAACAAAGAAACTTCTTTTAATCATCGCGCTTATTTGCTGCATCGTTGCAGCCTTAACCACAGTTGCATCCTCCCGAACGTACACTATGTAACCACAAACTAAGAGGTATAATGGTATTTAAGCTATGGAACAAAAACATAATTACAGAATTATCAATCGCTACTCTGTGAGCAGTCTTGCGGTCCTTGTGATTGCGGCCGCAGCATTCACGATGCTTGTCATTAAGCCGGGCACCAGCGATGCTGCTACGCCTCAAAAGAAGGCTGCCACGGCCGCCGTGCCGTCGCAGTTCACGTTTACGGGCGCTGCCGATTGGTATCAGGGGCCGACCCGGAAGGGGGATATGGCGCTGTTTCACAAGATACAGGACAGTTGTTTTGTGTCAGTGCAGCATATAACCGGCACAACCATCGCCGCTCACCAGGCAAAGAAGCACAAGTTTGATGCACAGGAGGCGGCCGGAGGACACACCGTCACACCATTCGCCGTGCAGAACATGACATTACAGACCAATACAGGCGTCAAGCAGTACCAACTGCAGCAGACCAACACCACTAACCCCGCAGGCGCATCGACCGCCAATGGCTCGCAGCTGGACGAGGGCAACGAAGAGGGCTATGTACCGCTTGGCACTAACGATTTTATATACGTGGAAGGCCACTGCGAAACCGCTGCCGAGCTAGCGGCGACTATACCGGCCCTGCAAGCAGTTACATTTGACACAGGCAAGTAGAAGCCTAGTCATCGAGTGGTTTGCGGCCGAAAGCGCGGGCGATGCGTTCCGCAATACTGAATAGAGGCGTCGCGACGTACAGCAGCACATCGCCGAATAGCCAGCAGATTGGCCAAGTTTGTATGCCGTGGACGCGTAGCGTGCGGGGCCACATCTGCAAATAGGCCCACAGCTCGTGGCGACTGGAACGCACCCGGCGCAGCTGCACGTGTACTTTGGCGTGCCGCTGGTAGTGGATGGTGCGGCCGCAGCGGTGCAGGTGGATAGCAAGATCCAGATCTTCGTGTACGTCATTGCGCAAGCAGACATCGGCTTTTGCTTCGTGCCAAAGGGCTTTCGGCAGCGCCATATTGGAGCCCCACAGCGTCGGGTGACCGGCCAGCAACCGGTTAAAACCGAATACCAGGCCGTTGTACACACTACTGACGGCATGCGGGAACCGGACATTATAAAACAGCGCCCCGCCGGTCCAGGCCGTGAGCTGTGCCTCCGGACGATGATAATACAGGCTCAGCCGCTCAACCCAGTCAGCAGGCAACACCGCATCGGCATCGATGCGAGCCAGAATGGTACCACGAGCCGCATCGAAGCCGGTGTTGCGTGCATACACACGCCCCTGTGCAGGCTCGTGTAACAAACGCACGAAGCGGTAGCGGCGAGCTATCTCAGCGGTAGTGTCAGTGGAATTGTTGTCGATGACGATGACCTCGAACGGCTTGACCGTCTGCGCCGCCACTGCGTCCAGACAACGCGCAAGATAGCGCTCTTCGTTATAAGCGGGTATGATGAGACTAATACGTTGCTTCACGTACCATATATTGTATGACATCTGTTCACGAATACCTGAAGGAAATCCGTAAACCCCTCGCCTGGGTGTGGCGCCGGTTTGTCCGGTATTGGCGCGGTGGTTGGTGGCACAAAACACTGACCGTGCTCGTACTGTTTATGGCACTGTGTTTGTGCGGTATGTACGGTATTGCGCTGTGGTATCAGCACGAGCAGAAGGGCAAGCCGACAGAGCTCGGCGTGACATTTATAGCCGATTACGCAGACTATTTGGGCTTGGACGCGCACCAGACGTTCAGCGCTATATTACATGACCTGCACCCTAAGCAGGTGCGGCTGGTGAGCTACTGGAGTGACATTGAGCCCGCAGCGGGCCAGTACGATTTCGGTGAGCTGGACTGGGAAATACAGCAAGCGGCCGCGCACGGCACGAAAGTCTCTTTGGCAATCGGCCTGCGGCAGCCACGCTGGCCGGAATGTCATGCTCCGGATTGGGTCGACACCACGAAAGCCGAAGACACGTGGGAGCCGCAGCTACGCGCGTACTTAAAAGCAGTAGTAAACCGCTATAAACACAGCCCGGCGCTTGTCAGCTACCAGTTGGAAAACGAATATTATCTGAACGATTTCGGACAGTGCCACAATTTTGACCGCGGCAGGCTGCAACGTGAGCTCTCACTGGTGCAAGCACTCGACACCCGCCACCCGGTCATTATCAGCCGCAGCAATAACTACGCCGGCTTCGCGCTTAAGAGCCCGCTGCCGGACGAAGTCGGTATATCGCTCTACCGCCATGTGTGGAGCGCGCCGATCCATCGGTATCTGACCTACCCATTTCCTAGCTGGTACTATGCGTTTCTGGCCGGAGCACAGCAACTGCTGACCGGCAAGCCGTCGGTGATACACGAGCTGCAGGCCGAACCATGGCCCCCGCACGGCAAGGGCATTCTGGATACTTCACTAGCAGAGCAAAACAAGACGTTCGACGCCGCTACTTTAAAGAGCACGACAAAGTTTGCCGAGCAGACCGGTATAAAGCAGATTGACCTGTGGGGCGCCGAATATTGGTACTACCGGGCTCACACGTTGCATGACTCCTCTGTTTGGAATACCGCGAAAGAGTTGTTTAATGATTGATCCGACGTTGTATGGGGTGAGCTTTAGTGTCAAGCAGTGCCACGGGTTCGGCGTGGATCCGCAAGAGGCGTTGGACTGGCTGATTGCACAGGGCTGGCGGCGCTTCCGGCTGATGAGCTACTGGGATGAACACGAGAAGTCGCCGGATCAGTACGATTTCAGCACGCTCGACTGGCAGATCGCGGCCGTAGCCGCAGCGGGCGGCGCGGTAACCTTGTGCCTGGGCGCCAAACAGCCACGCTGGCCGGAGTACCACTGGCCGACATGGGCATGGCAGGCCGCCAAACCTGTCCGTGACAAAGCACTGCTGCGCTACGTCGAAACGGTCGTGGAGCGATACCGGAACGAGCCGGTCGTCATTTCCTGGCAACTCGAGAACGAAGCGCTCTTGCGTAATTTTGGACAACACATTGAGATCGATCGCGCCCGACTGCGCACCGAGTACAATCTGGTACATGAACTGGACCCGACCCGTCCGATCATCATGAGCACCAGCAACGGCTGGGGCATGCCGCTCCGACGGCCGATTCCGAACATCATTGGCGTTTCACTCTACACCATCATGTATAAAAAGGCTGCATACCACCGGACCATCCAGCGGCCGTGGCTGCACCGGCTACGCCGCTTCCTCAATTTCGTCGTCTTAGGCAAACGTACGCTGATACATGAGCTGCAGCTCGAGCCATGGGGTCCGACCGCTATCTGGAAAATGAGTGTGGCCGAGCAGAATAAGTCGATGAGCCCCGAACAAGTCACATACAATATAAGGGCCGCCCACCAAACGAACGCCACGCCCGTAGACCTGTGGGGCGGCGAATGGTGGTACTGGCGCCATCTGCAAGGCGACGACACTATTTGGCAAGCAGTCAAACAGAGCGTCACTACGGTACAATAGAGAGCATTATGGCCAAGAAGAAGGCGAATACGCCCAAAACCATTCAGAACAGACGTGCACGGTTCGATTACGAACTGGGCGATTCTTTGGTGGTGGGTGTGGAGCTGACCGGTGCCGAAACAAAGTCGCTGCGTCTGGGCCATGGTAACCTGCGCGGCGCCTATGTGACAGTCAAAGATAACGAGCTATATTTGCTGAATGCTACCATAAACGGCACGAGCGGCGTTGCGGTGGCCGAGCCCGATCGTACCCGTAAGCTCCTAGCCAAACGCAAAGAAATCGACGCGCTCATAGAGGCAAAGAAACAGGGGCGTGCCATCGTACCGCTTGAGTTGCTCACGCGTACCCGGTTCATAAAACTCCGCATATCCGTCGGGAAGGGCAAAAAGCGTTACGACAAAAGAGAGACGATCAAAAAACGCGACGAAGCCCGCAACCTTGCCCGTACGGTACGCCCGTAGACATACCGCTTGTGCTAGAATGTGAGGGAAATGGCAAAACTAAAACTTTTACCTGCACGGCGCACCGGTATCCGCTGGGTCGATGGTGCCGTTATTTATCAGATTTATCCGCGCAGCTTTCAAGATAGTAACGGCGACGGCATCGGTGATATACCGGGCATTATCCAGCGACTCGACTACCTGAAGGAGCTCGGCGTAAGCGGTGTGTGGATCAGTCCCTTTTACCCATCGCCTATGGCAGATTTCGGCTACGACGTGGCCGACTACCGCGATATAGACCCTATGTTCGGCACGCTCGACGATTTCAAGCGCCTGCTGGCAGAGGCACACAGCCGGGATATACAAGTCATCATCGACATCGTGCCGAACCATACGAGCGACGAGCATCCATGGTTCGAGGAATCACGTAAATCGCGCGACAACCGCTACGCCGACTGGTACACCTGGAAGGATCCGGCCGGGTACAAGAACGGCAAGCCCGTTCCCCCCAATAACTGGCTTGGCATGTTCGATGGCAAGAGCGCCTGGCAGTGGGTGCCCGAACGCGAGCAATTCTACTTGCACACCTTTCACACCCGCCAGCCAGACCTCAACTGGGAAAATCCGGCGGTACGCGGCGCTATAAAAGACGTATTACGCTATTGGCTCGATATGGGCGTGGACGGATTCCGGGTAGACGCCGTATCGTTCCTAGCAAAAGACCCGGAGTACCACGACGACCCACCGAATCCACACTTCAACCCCAACCGTGACGATCCGTACAACGCACTCGAGCATATAAACTGTCAGTTCTGGCCGCAGCTCTATAGTCACCTGCGTGAGCTGGCCGATGTGCTCTACGAAAAACCGTATCGCGACCGGCCGCGGTTCATGGTTACCGAGGCATATCTGCCACGCGAAGACGTTATCGGCGGCTATCTGCAATTTTACCGGGCGATGAATCCACGGGTGGGTGCGCCGTTCATTTTCGAAGGTATTTCGCGACCATGGGATGCCCGCGACTGGCATGCGTTCCTGCGTGATTTCCATGGCATGCTCGACGGCTTCAACCCGCTGGCCATGCCCAGCTACGCGTTCGGCAACCACGATCAGTCGCGGTTGGTAAGCCGTTACGGTGCAGAGCGGGCTCGGGCCGTCGCGGTGCTGCAGTTCTCCTTACCGGGTATGATTTTTGTATACAACGGTGAAGAGATAGGCATGCACGACGTAGAGATCCCAGCCAGCGCCGTGCAAGACCCGGGTGCTGTCGGCGGTAGCGGCCGCGACCCGGAACGTACGCCCATGCAGTGGAACACAGAACCGGGTGCCGGCTTCACGACCGGCAAGCCCTGGCTACCGCTGGCCCGCGATTATAAAAAAGAGAATGTAGAGGTACAGGCAGTCGACCCCAATTCGTTCCTCAGCCTGTACCGCCACTTGGCACGGCTACGCAACAATACAGCCGCACTTCGCCACGGTAAGCTGCAGACACAAGATAGCACCACAGAGCACCTCCTTGCCTTCAGCCGCAAGCAAGGCAGGGAACACTACACAACGGTCGTGAATTTTGCCGATGCTAAGACCGATTACTTCTTTGACCGCCCTGGCATAGTGGTCGTAAGCAGCCTCGATGGCCAGCCTAGCCACACCGTACATCGAACCTCGCTGCGCCTGCGCCCCCACGAAGCCGTCATAATCAAACACATATAATCTGTTGCAGCCCGCCCGCGACTTCGGTATAATTGCCCTCGTTGTCCGGGCAGCCGGATCGTACCTTCCTATTTATATTTGGACCTCGGCTCCCAAAAAGGGAAAAGAGCGGCTCGAGCGAAAACCGCGTTTTCGTCCGATACGATGAGGAAAACCGCATGGTTTATCTCATGTCCTCGTTCCGGGGTAGCTCAGCGGTAGAGCGGGTGGCTGTTAACCACTAGGTCGCTGGTTCGAATCCAGTCCCCGGAGCCAAGGTTAGAACCAAATTAACAGAGGTATTTACTTCTGTTTTTTTATTACGGGTACGCATGTTAGAATCCATTAGAACTCTGCTATTATTAATATCTTTATAGTTTTAAGCTGAGCAAT
>Ga0164242_10000144_pt1 | contig 87370 bp, 92 predicted proteins | sample OricomgcompostMG_FD_108783 | JGI IMG/M metagenome (GOLD analysis project Ga0164242, IMG submission 108783) | Miracle-Growth compost microbial communities from Emeryville, California, USA - Original compost - Miracle growth compost (MG) ... | reverse complement strand
TACGGACGCCTCTGCCCGATCCACACCCCTGAAGGCCAGAACATCGGCCTCATCCTTCGCCTCGCGATCCACGCGCGCACGAACGAGTTCGGCGTCATCGAGACCCCGTACGCCGTCGTGAAGAACGGCGTCGTCACCGACGAGATCGTCTACCTGAACGCGCTCGAGGAAGAGACGCATACCATCGCGCACGGCGCGACGCCGGTGGACGAGAAGGGCAGGATCATCCCGGACACCATCGAGGCGCGCCGCGACGGCGAGCCGGCCGTGGTCTCCCGCACCGAGATCGACCTCATGGACGTCTCCACGTTCCAGATGTTCTCCGCAGCCACCGCGATGATCCCGTTCGTCAACAACGACGACGGCAACCGCGCGCTCATGGGCTCGAACATGCAGAAGCAGGCGACGCCGGTGCTCATCCCTGAAGCCCCGCTCGTCGCGACCGGCATCGAAGGCCATGCGGCCAAGAACACCGGACGCCTCGTGCTCGCCGAAGAGAGCGGCACCGTCACGTACGTCGACGCGAAGAAGATCGTCGTCGAGGGCAAGGACGGGAAGAAGCATGAGTACAAGCTCCAGCAGCTCACCCAGACCAACCAGAACTCTGCCTTCAGCCAGCGCCCGTCGATATTCCAGGGCGACAAGGTGAAGAAGGGCGACGTGCTCGCCGACTGCTCCTCCTCGGACCGCGGCCAGATGGCGCTCGGCCAGAACGCCCGCGTCGCCTTCATGAGCTGGAACGGCGCGAACTACGAGGACGCCATCATCGTCTCCGAGCGCATGGTGCAGGACTCTAAATTTACTACGGTTCACATCGAGGACTTCGAGTGCGCCGTCCGCGACACGAAGCTCGGCTCCGAAGTCACCACGCACGACATCCCGAACGTCGGCGAGATGCGCCTCAAGAACCTCGACGAGGAAGGCGTCATCCGCATCGGCGCGGAAGTGCGCCCGGGCGACATCCTCGTGGGCAAGGTCACGCCGAAGGGCGAGACGCAGCTCACGCCTGAAGAGCGTCTCCTTCGCTCCATCTTCGGCGATAAGGCCAAGGACGTGAAGGACACCTCGCTCCGCATGGAAGGAGGGAAGCGCGGCCGCGTCATCGGCGTGCGCGTCTTCTCCCGCGAGCGCGGCGACAACCTCGAGAGCGGCATCATCAAGAAGATCGTCGTGACCGTCGCGCAGGTGCGCAACGTCTCGGTGGGCGACAAGCTCGCCGGCCGCCACGGCAATAAGGGCGTCATCTCCCGCGTGCTTCCGGCGGAGGACATGCCGTACGACGCAGACGGCAATCCCGTCGACATCATCCTCACGCCGCTCGGCATCCCGAGCCGCATGAACCTCGGCCAGATCCTCGAGATGCACCTCGGCCTCGCCGCGAACACCCTCGACTACCAGGCCATCGTCCCGCCGTTCGCGGGCGCGACGCCGGACGAGATCCGCGACGAGCTCGTCGCCGCCGGCTTCGACCGTTCCGGCAAGATGCAGCTCTTCGACGGCCGCACGGGCGAAGCGTTCGCGCAGCCCGTCTCCGTCGGCTACATGTACATCCTGAAGCTCCATCACATGGTGGAGGACAAGATCCACATGCGCTCCATCGGCCCGTACAGCCTCATCACCCAGCAGCCGCTCGGCGGAAAGGCGCAGAACGGCGGCCAGCGCTTCGGCGAGATGGAAGTGTGGGCGCTCCTGGGCTACGGCTCGGCGTACACGCTGCGCGAGATGCTCACCATCAAGTCCGACGACATCACCGGCCGTTCGGCGACCTTCGACGCGATCGTCAAGGGCGAGCCGGTCAGCCACTCCGGCACCCCGGCATCCTTCGCCGTCCTTACCAACCAGATCCGCGGCCTCGCCCTCGATATCGAACCTATCGAACGGACGCTCGACGCTGACGAGACTAACCACTAAGTCATATGGCACCTCGAACACCATCATCCTTCCCGGGCAAGCCTCGCACGCCGCGCTTCGGCGCGCGCGACTGGAACGCGCTGCGCCTTTCGCTCGCGTCGCCTGAACGCATCCTTGAATGGTCGCGCGGCGAGATCACCAAGCCGGAAACCATCAACTACCGCACCCAGCGCTCCGAGAAGCACGGCCTCTTCGACGAGAAGATCTTCGGTCCGGAGCGCGACTATGAATGCTACTGCGGCAAGTACAAGGGCATCCGCTACAAGGGAATCGTCTGCGACAAGTGCGGCGTGGAGATCACCCGCAGCATCGTGCGCCGCGAGCGCATGGGCCACATCGAGCTGGTCACGCCGGTCGCGCACATCTGGTTCCTCCGCTCCATGCCGAGCCGCATGGCGCTCATCCTGGGCGTCCCGTCCGCCGACCTCGAGAAGGTCATCTACTTCGCCGGCTACATCGTCACGAAGGTGAACGAAGAGACGAAGAAGCGCCTCCTCTCCGAGCTCGAAGCCGAGTACAAGAGCAAGTACAAGGAGCTCGAGAAGGAAGCGGACCGCGACGCGCTCAAGGAGCGCATGACGCTCGCCAAGCAGGAGATCGATTCCGTCACCGTCGGCCGCGTCTTCGACGAGATGAGCTACCACCGCTTCTCCGTGAAGTACGGCACGCTCTTCGAGGCGAAGATCGGCGCCGAGGCCATTTACGACCTCTTCCGCACCCTCGACCTCCAGAAGCTCAAGACGACGCTCGAGGAGCGCTATCCGAAGGCAGGCGCCGCGGAGCGCGAGAAGCTCGGCAAGCGCATCTCGCTCGTCTCCAGCATGCTCGCGAGCGACGTCCGCCCCGAGTGGATGTTCCTCACGCGCATCCCCGTCATCCCGCCGGCGCTCCGTCCGATGGTCGCGCTCGAAGGCGGCCGCCATGCGACCTCCGACGTGAACGACCTCTACCGTCGCGTCATCAACCGCAACAACCGCCTCAAGAAGCTCCTCGACATCAAGGCGCCGGAGGTCATCCTCCGCAACGAGAAGCGCATCCTCCAGGAAGCCGTCGACGCGCTCCTTGATAACAGCATCCGCAAGTCCGGAGCTTCCGGAGGCGCGCTCACGCCGAGCCAGCGCCGTCCGCTCAAGTCGCTCGCCGACTACCTCAAGGGCAAGCAGGGCTACTTCCGCCAGAACCTCCTCGGCAAGCGCGTGGACTACTCCGGCCGTTCCGTGATCGTCGTCGGTCCGGACCTCGAGCTCGACGAGTGCGGCCTCCCGAAGCATATGGCGCTCGAGCTCTTCCGTCCGTTCGTCATCGAAGGACTCCTTTCCCGCGAGCTGGCCTTCAACATCCGCGGCGCCGGCCGTCTCATCGAGGACGGCGTGCCTGAGGTGTGGGAAATCCTCGAAGAGGCTATCCAGGGCAAGTACGTACTCCTGAACCGCGCCCCGACGCTCCACCGCCAGGGCATCCAGGCCTTCCGCCCGCGCCTCATCGAAGGCGACGCCATCCAGCTGCACCCGCTCGTCTGCCCGGCCTTCAACGCCGACTTCGACGGCGACCAGATGGCCATCCACGTGCCGCTCTCCGAAGAGGCGCAGTGGGAAGCGCGCAACATCATGAGCGCGAACAAGAACATCATCAAGCCGGGCGACGGCAAGATGATCGTCATGGTCAACAAGCCGCTCGACATCGTCCTCGGTTCCTACTGGCTTACGAAGGACGTCACCGGCGCGAAGGGCGAGGGCACGTACTACGCGAACCCGAACGCCGCGATCCTCGCGTACGAGTACGGCGCGCTCGACCTGCGCGCGAGCATCCATGTCATGCCGATGGCTGACAAGACGAAGTACGCCGGCTTCGACGGGAAGATCTTCGAGACGACCGTCGGCCGCCTCCTCTTCAACACCGTGCTCCCGAGCGACTATCCGTTCGTGAACGCGCCTATCACGAAGAAGATGCTCTCGAGCATCATGGACGACTGCATCGTCCGCTACGGCATCGACAAGGTGCCGGGCATCGTGAACAAGATCAAGCGCTTCGGCTTCGAGTACGCCACCAAGTCCGGCGTGTCCTGGAGCCTCGACGACACCATCGTCCCGGAAGGGAAGAAGGCCATCATCGACGAGGTGGAAGCGAAGGTCCTCAAGATCGAGGGCGAATACAAGGACGGCCTCCTCTCGGAGGACGAGAAGCGCCGCATGGTGATCGAGCTCTGGCACGGCGCGAAGACCGACGTCGAGAAGCTCGTCGCCGATGAGCTCGACCCGACCGGCTCCGTGCACGACATGGTGACCTCCGGCGCCCGCGGCTCCACCGGCAACCTCGCGCAGATGGCCGGCATGAAAGGCCTCATCCAGAACACGGCCGGCGAGACCATCGAGGTGCCGATCATCTCCTCGATGACCGAGGGCCTCAATCCGGTCGAGTACTTCATGTCCTCGCACGGCGCCCGCAAGGGCCTCACCGACACCGCGCTCGGCACCGCCCGCGCCGGCTACCTCACGCGCCGCCTCTTCGACGTCGCCCAGGACTCCATCATCACGGAGAAGGACTGCGGCACGAAGCGCGGCATCACCATCAAGCGCGTCTCCGCATCCGGCATCAAGATCGACTTCGCTGAAGCTATCCGCGGCCGCACGCTCGCGGCGGAAGTCGTCGCAGCAGGCACGACCTACAAGAAGAAGCATTACCTCACGGCCGACGAGGCGCGCGCCATCGCCGCCGACGAGACCGTCGAGAGCGTCTCCGTGCTCTCCCCGATGTCCTGCGAGACCCGCTACGGCATCTGCGGCACCTGCTACGGCATGGACCTCACGACCCAGCAGCCGGTCGACCTCGGCGAAGCGGTCGGCACCATCGCCGCGCAGGCCATCGGCGAGCCGGGAACCCAGCTCACGATGCGTACCTTCCACGCCGGAGGCACCGCATCGGTAGGCGGCGACATCACGCAGGGTCTCCCGCGCGTGGAAGAGCTCTTCGAGAAGCGCTCGCCGAAGAATCCGGCGCTCATCGCCAAGTTCGACGGCATGATCGCGGAGATCCGCGAGCAGGGCCGCGACCGCGTCCTCGTCGTCGCGCCGGAGAAGGGTCAGGGCAAGAAGGACGGCTCCAATTCCGAGTACCTTGTCTCGTTCCCGCGCCAGGTGCTCGTCTCGGCAGGGCAGGCGATCGTGAAGGGCCAGTTCCTCACGGACGGCTCCGCCGACCTCGACGAGCTCTTCGAGTACGCCGGCCGCACCGCGGTGCAGGAGTACATCATCGCGGAGACCTCCAAGATCTACGAGCTCCAGGGCGCGAGCGTGTCCCGCAAGCACCTTGAAGTGATCGTCCGCCAGATGTTCAACCGCGCGAAGATCACCGATACCGGAGAGTCCGATCTCTCCATCGGCGACATCATCGAGCAGTGGGAGCTCGCCGAGCTCCAGAAGGAGCTCGAAGCCGACGGGAAGGTCGCGCCGAAAGCCACCGACATCGTCTTCGGCATCAAGCAGTCGGCCCTCTCGCGCCGCTCGTTCCTCTCGGCCGCGTCCTTCGAGCAGACGACGAAGATCCTCATTGATGCCGCGCTCAAGGGTTCCGTGGATACGCTCCGCGGCCTCAAGGAGAACGTCATCCTCGGGCGCCTCATCCCGGCCGGCACCGGCTTCGCCGAGAGCGCCAAGAACGGCGAGATCGATAAGCTGCAGAGCGTTCGCCGCCAGCGCGAGCTGGAAGCGGCGCAGGCAGCCGAAGCCGAGGCAGAGGCCGAAGCCCAGAAGGCGGGCGTCGTCGTGGATACCACGAAGTAGGTTCAGGCAATACGTTCGCAAGAAGAACATCCCGCATATGCGGGATGTTTTCGTTTGGCTATCAAGATAGTGGTGGAAAGATAAAATATTCCTATCCTCAAAGGATCCATATCTACAGTGACTTTCGGTTCGTGAGAATGATGTGCATCGTACGGTGGGCAATGAGCCACCAGTATGGTGCGAAGCAGGTACTGTCAGCCTTTGCTTCGAGGGTTCGAGTCCCTCTGGTGGCTAAGATAATTGACTCGATTATTGGATCTTGATATTATTACCCCGTTGACAGTACCTGCCTCAGAGAACTCTCGAGACACGTAAAACCGCCCCGGCAACGGGGCGGTTTTACTACGTAAGCGGCCTAGGAGCGCTCGCGGGGAATGCGCGGTAGAATGGGGGAAATGGCAGGCGCTCCGAACGATACCGTGCAGCAGATAAAGGACAGGCTCTCGATCGTCGAGGTGGTGCAGCCGTACGTGAAGCTCGCGCGGGCGGGGAAGTACTGGCGCGGCCTCTCGCCGTTCTCGAAGGAGAAGACCCCCTCGTTCTACGTCTCACCCGACCGCGGCTCGTATTATTGCTTCTCCACCTCCCAGGGCGGCGACCACTTCACGTTCATCGAGAAGATGGAGGGCGTGGACTTCAAGGGAGCGCTCAAGATCCTTGCGGAGAAGGCGGGCGTGGAGGTGCAGCAGCTGCGCCCGGAAGACAAGCTGCGCAGCGACCAGCGCGACCGCCTGCGCGAGGCGATGCGCGAAGCGGAGCAATTCTATGCCGCCAGCTTAACCGAATCCTCACCGGCATTCGTGTATGCAAAGGAGCGTGGGCTCGCCGCCGAGACGGTCCGTGCGTGGAATCTCGGCCTGGCGCCGGCTGGCTGGCGCGGCACGCTCGAGGCGCTCTCGGCGCGCGGGTTCAGCGCCAAGGAACTCGCCGCCGCCGGCCTCATCAAGGAAGCCGACGAGAAACCGGGCACCTGGTACGACCGCTTCCGCAACCGCCTCATGTTCCCGATACGCGATACGGCAGGCCGCACGGTAGCGTTCACCGGTCGCGCGCTCGAGAAGGACGAGCAGGCAAAGTATCTGAACTCGCCGGAGACCGACCTTTTCAAGAAGAGCGAGATTCTCTTCGGCATGGATCGCGCGAAGGACGCCATCCGTGGGCGCGGCTTCGCCATCCTCGTCGAGGGGCAGTTCGACCTCTTGCTGCTCCACCAGGCCGGATTCACGAATACCATTGCCCTTTCCGGCACGGCGCTCTCCTCGACCCACCTTGGCCTCATCAAGCGGTACGCGGATAACCTGATGCTGGCGCTCGATGCGGACAGGGCAGGGCTCGCGGCTTCGGCGAAGAACGCCCACGCCGCCCTCTCTGCCGGCATGCGCGTGAAGGCGGTGCGGCTCCCGCAGGGGAAGGATCCGGCCGATGTCGTCCACGAGGACGGCGCGCCTGCATTCGCGGAGCTCGTGAAGAGCTCGCAATCGGTCATCGAGTTCTTCCTGTCCGTCCTTTCGGCCCAGGAGACCGACGACTTCAAGCTCCTGCGGCGCGTGGAAGAGACCGTGCTGCCGCTCGTGGTCGCGGTGAAGAGCCCGCTCGAGCGGAACCGGTATGTGGAGATCATCGCCCGCGCGCTCGGCCAGACGCCCGAAGCCGTGCGCGAGGCGCTTCCTCGGCCGGATGCGGCGCGCCCTGAGGGTGCCGGAAGCCCGCGAATGCCGGAAACTGGCGCAGGAGGCGGTAAGAGGGGCAGCGCGACGGCGTCTACAGAGGCATCAGGGCTCGATGCGCGCCGCCAAATGGTCCTCGGCGCTATCCAGGCCTATGCCGGAACAGGCCTTGCGGAACGGCTGAAAACAGAGTACGCTCGAATCATCGGCGCTCCGGTCACCTCAGAAATGCTCGAGGGACTGGATGAACGCGCGGCATTCGAGGCGGAGCTCGCATTCGGCGAGACGCCGGGGACGGATGCGGGCGACGAGCTTTTGATCTCCTTGGAGCAGATGGTCCTGCGGGACGCGCTCAAGGAAGCGACACGGGATTTACGGGCTGCGGAATCGGCGGGCATCGCCGACGAGATAGGCAAGGCACTGGCACGGTGCAAAGAACTTTCGGCACGCATAGCGGCCCTTTCATAGTTTTATTCTCAATTCAGGAGCGATTACGAGCATTTTTATCTTTTCCTCACATATGGCACAGAAGAAAGCAGCGAAAAAGACGGCCAAGAGGCCCGCGAAGAAGGTATCGTCCAAGCCCGCGAAGAAGGCGGTGAAAAAGGCTGCGCCTAAGAAAGTCGTCAAGAAGACGGCGAAGAAACCGGTCAAGAAGGCAGCGAAAGGCGCGAAGAAGGCGTCCAAAGGAACGCGCGCGGCGGCCGTCGTGCGTACGGCAGCGCGCGGCGCGCGCGCCAAGGCGCTCCATGATAGGGAAGACAAGGCCGAGCGCCTCATCCAAAAGGGCAAGGAGCGCGGCTACATCACGTACTCGGAGATACTCCGCGAATTCCCGCACGTCGAGGACGACGTCCAGTACCTCGACGAGCTCTATGAGCGCTTCACCACGGCGGGCATAGACATCCTCGAAGGCGGCATGCTCGAGGACGGCGCCGACGAGTACCTCGCGACCCGCAACATCAAGGGCCGCGATTCTTCCGGCTACGACTCCATCCAGATCTACCTCCGCGAGATCGGCCAGTACCCGCTCCTGACCGGCAACGAGGAAAAGGAGCTCGCCAAGCGCATCGAGTCCGGCGACGAGGAGGCGCGCAACATCCTCGCGCGCAGCAACCTCCGCCTCGTGGTCTCCATCGCGAAGAAGTACGTCGGCCGGTCGCCGGACCTCACGCTCCTCGACCTCATCCAGGAAGGGAACCTCGGCCTCTTCAAGGCGGTCGATAAGTTCGACTGGAAGAAGGGGTACAAGTTCTCCACGTACGCGACGTGGTGGATCCGCCAGGCCATCACCCGCGCGCTGGCCGACCAGTCCCGCACCATCCGCATCCCGGTGCATATGGTCGAGACCATCGCCAAGTACAAGCAGGTGAGCCGCCGCCTCGCGCAGACGCTCGGTCGCGACCCGCAGCCGGAAGAGGTCGCCATCGAGATGGGCGTCGACGTCGAGAAGATCTACCAGATCGAGAAGATAAACCAGGACACGCTTTCGCTCGAGAACCCCATCGGCTCCGACGACGACGAGAAGAGCACGCTCGGCGACTTCATCGCCGACGATAAGATTCCGAGCCCGGTGCAGGAATCATCCGAGCGCATCCTCACCGAGCAGGTCCGCGACATCCTCGACGACCTCTCGCCGAAGGAGCGCAAGATCCTCGAAATGCGCCATGGGCTCCTCGACGGCGTGTACCATACCCTCGAAGAAGTGGGCAAGGAGTTCGGCGTCACTCGCGAGCGCATCCGCCAGATTGAGGCCAAGGCGCTCGAGAAGATCCGGACGCATGAGAAGAGTCGGCGGTTGAAGAGTTATTAATTGATGTTGACGGGGAACGAGTATATTATTCTAGTATCAGAAGACTATGGCTGATAAAGAGACGAAGACTCTTCAAGACCCCATCCAGGTTAATTATGTAGGCGTTAGCAAGCTTTTGCTCGATCCGGAGAACCCAAGGTTTGCTGGATTGATTGATGCGAACTCCCAATCAGGGGAATTAGAGGTTACCGCCTTCACCCCAAGAAGGTTTCAGGTAGACCAGACATGGCTTTTACAAAGAGAAAGATTGCAATATTCGTCCATGGCTGCTTCTGGCATCGATGCCCGGCATGCGCGAAGCGTTACCCGAAGTCGAATCGTTCCTATTGGCTCCCGAAGCTGCGAGCGAACGTCGCTCGCGACAAGCGGAAAGAGGCCGAGCTGAGGAAGGCGGGTTGGAGAGTCCTGGTCATCTGGGAGCACGAGCTGAAGAAGGGGAAATTGCCCCTGCGCGTCCTGAATGCTTTGCGGAAGGCTTGATGCTTGCTGCATGAGATTTCGCGAGGGACTTACCGATGCCCTCGATGATCCCGACGACTAGCGCATTGCCGATGAAGAAAGCGCGCCGTGAATCCGGCATGCCTGGGATGTAGGTGTGATCGTCAGGGAACATTCCGACGCGCTCGAGCTCTACGGGAGTAAGGCGGCGGAGGCCCTTTCTCGTCTTAATGACGTGCTTGAACCGGGAAGGGGTCGGTCCGCCTTCGCTCGTGATGATCGTTCGAGCGGGCTTCTGCAGCGAGTCGGGGAATGACATGGGGCCTTCCTTATACACGAATTCGCGTGGCGTTCCCGCCGACCTCACTTCGTTTTTCGCTCCCTTCAGGTACTTCCAGGAATCGAGATTCTCGGGATTTATGTAATATTCCGCAGGCACTTCCGCTTCTTTCTGGAGGATATCGGCGAGCACGGATACCTCGCCATTGTGTCTAGGCGTGAATAAGTAAGAGCTGAATCTTCGATTTCTCATGACCCCTCCGTTCCCGAAAGGAGACTTCTTCGGGCGTTCCTTGTTGAAATTCTCCGTGATATCAGGATAGCTGCCGCTGATCTCTCTATCCGCAGTCTCCACGTAGAAGTTGCTTTCAACAGCGAACGCTTTCGCAATGACTCCGTTCGAGCTAGAAACGAGCTCCGGGGAAATCTTGCCCATCGCTTTAGCGAGCTTCGTGGAAGAATGATACGCGACGATGAATATCCTTCGCCGTCGTTGCGGCATCCCGTAATCGGCCGCATTTATGACCCGCCATTCAACGCTGTATCCCAGGTCCGAGAGAGTGGCCAGCATGATAGCGAAGTCCCGGCCTCGTTGATTGACCGGCGATTTCAGCAATCTATCGACATTCTCGAGAAAGACGTACGGTACAGGTCTTCCTTCCAGCTGCTTTACCTCCAATATATCCCTGATGCTCCACCAAAGGACTCCTTTCTTGCCTGCGATGCCGGCTGCCTGGCTCAATGTCCTCGCGACGGAATAATCCTGGCAAGGAAAGCCCCCAACCAGTACGTCATGGTCGGGAATCTTGAAGTCCCCATTCTTGACTAGACGAACGACCTCGGCTATGTCAGTGTTCGTATAGCGGGACTCCTTGGTAGGTGGGAATTTTGCCTTATAGACGTCGTGCGCATGCTGCTTCTTGGTCCCCGGTTCCCATTGATTGAACCAGACTACCTCATAAGCCCCGCTCGACTTCTTCGATGGATGCCCGGCGAGGCCAAGATGAAAGCCGCCTACGCCTGCGAACAGCTCCACTACCCTAAGGCTCTTATCCCTGGTCTTGCTCATGCCTTCTGATCTTACCAGAAAGCGCGGTTTTGATCAAGATCGACTTATCAACAATTTCATGGTAAAAGCCGAATTATATGAAATTTGTTACCCATCCTTATAAGCACGCCGATATAGTCTTGGCCGACCCCCGGCACAGGAAGGATTATGAGGATATCGTCGACGCTATCGCCAGCATCACCGACTCAGACCTGATAACCCGCCATCAACTGAGGAAGAATAAAGGAGTAAAAAGCGGGCTCGCTCCCACGATAAACGCCCTCTTGAAGGAACGGCTTGTATCTAAGGGATGGCAAGCGGAATCGGCTATTTTCCAGGGCGAAGAATTCAAGGATAAGATCTGGCGCCTGGATTTCGCGCGGGATTCCGTATCCGTCGAGGTCGCCTTCAATCATGGCGAGGCCATCGCGTGGAATCTATTGAAGCCGGTATTGGCGAGCGAGGTGAACAACGTGCAGAAGGCCATCAAGACGGAAGTCGGCGTGCTTATTACGGCGACGAAGAACCTCAAGACTGCCGGCGCCATGGACAACGCAACGGGAGAATACGAAAAAGTGCTGCGATATCTAGTGCCTCTAAGCACTCTCCTGTCCGTGCCGCTGCTCATTATCGGTCTCGAAGCTCCGGAATCATTCAAGCTGAAATCGAAATATCCCACATGCGATGACTGGGGTACGGTCGTTGGTATATAACGCAAGGGCAGAGGCTGGAAATCTGGCCCATTTGGGTGTTTACTGGAGTGAGGCTTGTTTATTAGTTGGGTTTGTGAGTAGGAAATAAGTGGGAGATGGGAGAAAGGAAGGGAGAAGTATGATGCGGCATGTGGCGACTATCATTACGGGCGCTGAGAAGCGCTTCGAACCTCTGTTCCGGAGGTTCGGCGAAGGTCTTTTGCAGACGGACGAGTTCGACCTGATACAGGTGCCGGGCGCCGAGGTGGCGCTGGCCCGCGTGCATGACCCGCGGTTCGCGCCTCCGGAGATGCAGTTCGCGGTGCGCGACATCATCGAGACGAGGGCTAGGGAATCCTGCAACCGGGGCTCGCAGCTGTGCGTCATCGTCGGGAAGGTCGCCTGCAATTGCGGGGCGCCCGGGTATGACGAATGCGTACAGCTGGTGAGGCGGGAATGGGAGGAAGTCAGGAAATGGGGCTTCCGGGAATCCATGCTCGCGTGCTTCACGCCGCAGTGGAGGATAGAGCCGATCATTGAACTGTAATGCCAAGCGCCCGAGGGAACTCGGGCGCTTTCCTGTATGATGCAAGGATGCTGGGGATGATGATGGGGCAGGAAAGGTGGGTGCGGGTGCCGCGGCTTCGCCGCGGCACCGCGCCGTATCGCGCGGCCATCCGTCACGCGCGCCTCCTGGCGACCGAGCGCGTACTCCACTTCTCGCGCCTGGGCGGGTTCCAGTATTCGGCCATTTCCATCCGCAACCAGAAGACCCGCTGGGGCAGCTGCTCGAGCCGCGGGACGCTCTCCTTCAACTACCGCCTCATCTACCTGCCGCTCCCGCTCCTGGATTACCTCATCGTCCACGAGCTCGCCCATACGAAGCAGATGAACCACAGCCGCGCCTTCTGGGAGGAAGTGGGGGAGTTCGTACCGGAATACCGCGAGCTGCGGAAGGATCTGCGGCGGTATCGGTGGTAGCAGCGCGCGATGTAGGGACTGCCCGAATGCGCAAAAGAAAACGCCATCCGAGCAAGTCGGATGGCGTTTGGAGTGAATGAACGGAGTCGTGGGGAGCTCAGGCGCGAGCATTCGGTGCCGATTCGATGACCTGCACCTGGATGCTTGCGCCCGGAAGGAGCTTGCACCAGCCCTTCAGCTTCTTCGGGTGGTTAGAGCCCGAAGCGTCCGAACGGTAGATGCGCAGCTCGCAACGGGGCTCGCGCGACGGGCCGCCGACGATGAGCGTCGCGTTCGCGAGCTGGTCGACCCGGTGCTGGGAGCGCCGGACCGTGAGCTCGCCCTGAATGACGCTGCCGGCCTCGAGGTCGATTCCCGCCAGATAGGAAGGGTCGCCCTTGATGATGAGTCCCAGCACGCCGCTGATCGGCACCCGGACGTAGCCGGACGCGCCGCTCGGTTCGAGCTTCGAGCCGGCCGGCACGTGGAAGCGAACCTGGCCCTTCCAGGCGATGTCCGAATCGCGTTCGCTGTGCACGACGGCCCGCGGCGCGGGCCGGACGGGCCGTCGACGCGGTTCCTGCGGAACGACCGGCTCCCAGTTCTCGAGCTTGGGCTTCCGCAGCGCAGAGGCCTTCTTCGGCGCACGCGGCGCCTTTGGGGGCGCGGTGCGGCGCGAGCCGGGCGTACGCTTGGCGGAGGATTTCAGCATGCCGAGGTCCTTGAGCTGGTCGCCGATGGTGTCAGTGCACATTCTTTTTCTCCTTTTGCAGCCGTCTGTTCGGGTGGCTGTGAACCCTACGAGTATCTGGACGCTACAATACTATATTATATACACATTGTCAAATACTGGCGCGCCGAATGCGCAAAAGAAAACCGCCAGGAAGATCACTCTTCCTGGCGGCGGGTGCGGGTACGGCGCTTCCGGGCCTTCTTTTTCGGCGCAGGGGCGTCGTACCTCTGGCGGAACCGGTAGCTTGCTCTGCTTGCGGCGTTTCTCCTTCTCAGAGGGCATCACGGCCCCCTAGAGGGCCGGTGCGTGGCCGCCCTCGGGCGCGCCGCTCTCTTCGTCCTCGTTCTTGAACGCCTGGCTCAGCGAGTGGCGGAGCAACAGGACGAAGATGGCGCCGATGCCGACGAAGACGCCGGCTGCGAGGAGCGAGGCGGTCTGGGCAGGGGTAGCGTGCGGGATATGCGGCATTGATTCCTCCTCTGGATGCGTTGATGCGGACCTGAAATCCTCATTGACAATACACTATATGTATCGCATAGGCAACTCCCAGCACGCGCCCGGGCGCGTGCTGGTACACTAGGGGAATGAACGGGAATGCCGCATTCGACGAAGCGTACGCGAAGCTGAACGCCGAGCAGCGGCAGGCCGTGGATACCATCGAGGGACCGGTATTCGTCATCGCCGGCCCGGGAACGGGGAAGACGCAGGTGCTCACGCTCCGCATCGCGAACATCCTCCGGCAGACGGACACGCCGCCGGACGCCATCCTCGCGCTCACGTTCACGGAAGCGGCGGCGCGCGAGATGCGCGAGCGCTTGCGGCGCATCATCGGCCCGCAGGCGGCGAAGCTCCGCATCCATACCTTCCACGGCTTCGCGGAGAGCGTCATCAGCCGCTTTCCCGACGAATTCCCACGTATCATCGGCAGCCAGGTCGCCTCGGACATCGAACGCGCGGAGCTCATGGATTCGGTGCTCCTGGGCACGCCGACGAAGCATATGCGGCCGTTCGGTGACCCGCTCTATTACCACGCGCCGGCCATACGGGCGATCGCGGCGCTGAAGCGCGAGAACGTGACGCCGGAGGCGCTCGAAGAGCGCCTCCGGCAGGAGCGGGACGCGTTCGATGGGGTCGAAGGGAAGGTGCACGAGACGGGGAAGTACGCGGGGCAGATGAAAGGCGCGTACCAGACGCTCCAGAAGAAGCTGGAGCGCACGGAAGACCTGCTCGCCGTGTACCGCGCGTACGAAGCGGCGCTCACGGCCGCCAAGCGCTACGACTACGAAGACCTCATTCTGGAAGTTGTCCGCGCGCTCGATGAGAACGAGCCGTTCCGGCTACAGGTGCAGGAATCGCTCCTCTACGTGCTCGCCGACGAGCACCAGGACGCGAACCGCGCCCAGAATGCGCTCCTGGAGCTTGTCTCGGGCTTCCACGAACGGCCGAACCTGTTCATTGTCGGCGACGAGAAACAGGCCATATACCGCTTCCAGGGGGCGGACCTTGATAACGTGCAGTATTTCCGGACGAAGTTCGAAGGCACGACCATCCTGACGCTCGTCGAGAACTACCGCTCCACGCAGACAATCCTGGATACGGCGCTCTCGCTCGTGAGCGCGTCGCCGGACGAGCGCCTTTCGCGCGCGCCGCTCGTGGCGAACGCTGATGCGCCGGCGAAGCCGATCTCGGTGGTCGCGTGCGGCTCCTTCGAGGAAGAGATGGCGGCGCTCGCGGCGAATATCAAGAAGGCGCTCGATGCAGGCACGGAAGCGGGGGACATCGCCGTGCTCGTGCGCCGGAACAAGGACATCCCTGACGTGGCCCGCGCGCTCGCTCGCGCGGGCATCCGCACGGCAGGGGCCGGCAACGACGATGCGCTCGCGAACCGCTTCGCGCTCGCGCTGCTGCGGCTCCTCGCCGCCGTCGCCGACCCGCGCGACGAGATGCTCGCCGGCGTCCTCATGCTGCCGGGCTTCGGCCTTCCCGCCGCCGATGTCGCGCGCCTGACGCAGTACGCGCGGCAGGAACGCGCTCCGTTGCGATCGCTCTTCGATGACGAGCGCGCGCTGTCCGCGTCCGGCATCCGCTCCATCGAGGAGGCGCGCGCCTTCGGCGCGCGCCTGTCCTCCTGGGCACGCCTCGCTTCCTATGACACTCCCGCCGCCGTCGCCCAGGAGGCGCTCATCCATTCAGGCCTCCTCGCGCGCGCGCTGGCCGCTCCCGACCGCGCTGACGCGCTCTCCGCGCTGCGCGGCCTCATGAACGCGCTCGACGACATCTCCCGCCGCGAGCACGGCGCGCTCCTGCCGCGCGCCCTCGAGCTCGTCGCGCTCTACCAGGAGCGCCATATCGAGCTTCCGGGCAGCGGGGGAGCGGAAGACACCCTGCACGTGAAGGTCATGACCGTGCATAGGGCGAAGGGAAGGGAGTTCGCGCAGGTGTTCCTGCCGCTCCTCACGGCGAACGTATGGTCGAGCCGTGCCCGCGCGGAATACTTCCATCTTCCCGACATCCTCTCCGGCGGGAATGAGCTCGAGGACGAGCGCCGCCTCCTCTATGTAGGCATCACGCGCGCGAAGCGGCATGCGACCCTCTCTTATGCGAGCGCGAGCGTCGATGGCCGCCCGCAGGAACCGTCCGAACTCCTGGATGATCTCGCGCCGGAGCTCGTGCAGCGCGAATCGCCCGCAGAAGCAGGAAGCGCCTGGCTCGAATCAGCCGCCGAAGCTGCCACGGCGCCCGCCTCGCAGGGCGGCGAGCGCAGCGAGCCGTCAGCGGACGACCTGGCGACCCTGCGCGCGACCTTCTTCGCGCAAGGCCTCTCGCCGACTTCCCTCAACAACTACCTCGACTGCCCTTGGCATTATTTCTATGTAAACCTCCTGCGCATCCCCGAGACCAAGGGCAAGCACGCGGAATACGGCACGGCCGTCCACGCCGCGCTGAAGCGGTACAGCGACGCGCGCACGAACGGCACCGACATCGGCACGCAAGGTCTCATCACGAGCTTCTTGAGCGAGCTCTCCCGCTCCACGCTCTCTACGCGCGAGCTCGAGGAGATGCAGGAGAAAGGCGAGCGCGCGCTGGCCGCGTGGTGGGAGCAGCGCCACGACGCCTGGCCCGACGGCGCGCGCGCCGAAGTCCCGCTCCGCGCCGAGCTGCCGCTTGCGGATGAGACTCGCTCGCCGCACGGCGGCGAGCATTCCGCCGACGGTACCGAGACGCTCCCGCTCCGCGGCAAGCTCGACCGCATCGACGCCGCCTCCGGCGGCGTCCGCGTCGTCGACTACAAGACCTCTAAGCCCAGGACCCGCAACGAGCTCATGGGCGCGACGAAGAACGCGAACGGCGACTACTACCGCCAGCTCACGTTCTATAAGCTCCTGCTCGCGCGCTCGGAAGAAGCGCCCGAGACGATGATGGAAGGCAGCATCGAGTTCATCGAGCCGGACGACAAGGGCCGCATCAAGACGGAATCGTTCGCCATCGCCGACGAAGAGGTTGCCGAGCTCGAGGCCCTCATACAAAAAAGCGCGCAGGAAATCCTTGCGCTCTCGTTCTGGAACGACCCGTGCGAAAAAGAGGAGTGCGAGTGGTGCGCCATCCGCTTCAGCCTGTAAGACCGCTCTTACAGCTTACTTCGCTGCAGGCTCCGCCGCATCCGCCTTCGCGACCGCGTCGTCCACGATCTTCTTGAGGCTGTCGTACGGTACGGCGCCGTCGATGGTGACCGGAGCCTGGCCATTCACCAAAAGCACCGTGAAGGGGCTTCCGCCGGCGCCGATGGCGATGCCGTTCTCGAAATCATCGGCGACCTTCTGCTGGAACGTGTGCGCGGTCATGCAGGCGTCGAAGGATTGCGGCAGGATGCCGAGCGAGGACGCGACGCCGTCGTAGTTGGCGGGGTCGAACTGCAGGTCGCCCGGCGCCGCGCTGTTGAGCGCGTCGATGAAGCGCCAGAACATGTCCGGGCCGCCGATGGACGCCGCGCATTCGGCCGCCTCGGCATGCTCGGCGGCATGCACGTGCTGGTCGATGAGGGGCAGGTGCCGGTACACCCAGGCCACCTGGCCGCTCGCTGCAGTATCCGCCATGAGCTGCTCCATGGTCTGCTGGAACGTCTTTGAATACGGCGAATCGATGTCCGCGTACTCCACGAGCACGACGGGCGCCGCAGGATTGCCGATGACGTGGTCGGCGAGCGTCACGGGATGCATGAGGGTGATGTCGGCCTTCTCCGAGCCTTCGACGCGATGGCTGCGGTCGAGGAAGATGGCGCAGGCGAGGATGACACCGGCGGCGATGATGGCCAGGGGAATGAGCCATGCCTCGCGCAGCGACACTTCAGGATGCTCCATATGCTCCCATGATACTACACCCCCTGGCGACGAAATGTCCCGCACCGTTCGGTGCAGGACATTGAGGGTCATACGAATGCTTGGCCTTGGTTGGCGAAGGCGCGCGCGATGCCGCCGTGGTCCATATCCACCATGATGGTGTCAGGGCTTCCGCCGACGTGCGCGCGGACCTGCGTGCCGAGCTCCAGGAGGACGTCATGGAGCCCGTCGCCGTCGAGCGGCAGCTGGGAAAGGCCGCTGAAATGCATCGCCAGCATCTGCCGCCGCCGTATCTCGTACTTCTTCGGCTCCACGGCGATTGCCGAGCAGCGCGGGCACGAGCCAGGGCATCCGCACGAGGTATGGACGAGCGCGGGCATGGCAGCGAGGTCTTCCTCGATCCTCGGCCAATGCGGTGCGTACGCCGACGAAAGAAGGATATCCACTCCGATGATGGTCATGGCCCGTCTCCAGGAACAGGGCATGCGGTATGCATGTCTCTAGGTACATGATAGCCCGTAGAGCGGGACTAAAAGGGAAGGGTGTGCGTAATGGCCGCGGGGCCGCCCTCGAGCTTCGTCCACGTCGTGGTGTCTATCTTGAACTCGCGCGGGCCGCCCACGTCCTTGTACGCGAGCTTCTTGTGCTTCACGGCATAGTCGTATATCTCGCGGGTGATCTTCACGTCGTCGAGGCAGTACTTCCGGACCTTCTCGTACTCGCCGTTCTGCCACCATTCCACCGCCTCGAGGCCGTTGCCGCTCTTGCCGATGCCGAGCGTGCCTTCGGCGAGCGACTGCAGGCGTATGCGCCGGCCGAGCACGTTCTGCACCTCCACCAGCAGGTCGAGCGAGCGGATGCGCGTGAGGTCGCCCGGGTAGTAGCGGTTCAAGAGGGGGATATCGAAAGAATCGGAATTGAAGCCGATGAGCATGTCGGCGCGCTCGATGAGCGGCCAGAGCTTCGTGAACTCCTCCTTGGAATACGAGGTGAGCTCGCCGGTCTCTGAATCGTGGATGCCGACGATGGATATCTCCATGCGCGAGAGGTCGCCGCGCCCGAGCGTGGGGAAGGCATTGGCTGTCTCGATGTCGAACGTGATCGCCCGCATACTACTTCGCGCCGGTTATGAACGCAGCCACTGCGTCCGTCGAAAGAGTCTCTTCGCGGCTTTCGTTCAATATCTTCAGGGTGATGCTGCCCGACTGCGCTTCCTGCGTACCATATGCGAGGAAATAGGCGATGGTGCGCCGTACGGCTTCCTTCACCTGGTCGCCCAGGTGCTTTCTGGAAAGGTTCATCAGCACGTTCACGCCCTCTGCTCGCAGCGCGTCGGCGTAGGCGTATGCGGCATGGACGCCCTCTGCGTCCGAAACGTCCGGTATGCCGATGAAAAGGTCGGGCGCGCCGGTGAGGTGCGCGGGCAGGAGGCCGTGCGTCTCGAGGAAGTCGAGGAGGGTGACGTCGCCGAAGGCGAAGCCGACGGCAGGGATAGGGTCGCCGCCGAAGAGGGAGACGAGGCCGTCGTAGCGGCCGCCGCCGAAGAGCGCGCGGCTATTTTCAGGGTTCGTATCGAAGACCTCGAAGACGGTGCCGGTGTAGTACAGAAATCCGCGCATAAGCGTGGGGGAGAAGACGGCATTGCCCATGCCGCGCTCTGCGAGCGCGGCGATGAGCGCATCCAGCTTCGCGCGCTCCTCGGCGATAGCGGGAAGCTCGTTCGCCTCGACGAGCTCGAGCGGGTCGGCGCCGTTACGGCGGAACGCTTCGCGTTCCGCCTCGAATGCGTCAGCGTCCATCTTTTCTTTATGGTCGACCAGCGCGATGTAGGCGTCCTGTTCGTCCTCCGAGAGCCCGAGCGCGCTGCAGGCGGCATTCATGAGCGCGCGGGAGTTCACGCGTATCTCGAAGTCCTCGTTCTTGGCGCCGAAGGCGCTCAGTATCTGGTGCGCGCGAATGATAGCCTCGCCCTCGGCCGTGCCTTCGGCGATGCCGACGATGTCCACGTCGACCTGGTAGAACTCGCGCAGGCGGCCGCGTTGCGGCCGCTCGTAGCGGAAGCGGTTGCCGATGGAGAACCAGCGTACCGGAAAGACGAGCTCATGGCGCTTGTTCGCGACCATGCGCGCGAGCGAGGGCGTCATCTCCGGACGGAGCGTCACGCGGCGGTCGCCGCGGTCGGTGAAGGTGTACGTCTGGCCGTTCACTATTTCCTCGCTCGTTTTCGATTCATAGAGCTCGGCGCGCTCGAGCGGGGAGGCCTGGTATTCCTCGTAGCCATTGCGGCGCAGGAGGGTGCGCACCGTATCGAAGACATACTGCATCTTCGCCCAGTCGGCAGGATAGAAATCGCGCACGCCCTTGTAGGGCTCGGTGGAAAGGGGAGCAGAGAGGGGGTCGGAAGCCATGCGCCTAGTGTAGCAAATCCTCGCCCGCTTCTGAACCGCGCGTACGTGCTCGTTAGAGCCCGCCGTCTGTGGTGTCCGGCACCGTATGGAGCTTGGCGACCTGGCCCATGATGATGTCGCGGATGGCCGCGGGGCGTTCGATGCCGGTCATGTGGAAATCCTCGTCCTTACCGGCGGTCTCCACCGAGAGGCGGCCGAAGTGGAAGAGGGTGGCGAGGAGGCCGGAGACGTCGGTCGTGACGTCCTGCACGCGCAGCAGCATGAAGCTCGAGACCTCGCGGTTGAAGAAGCCATGCTGCTTGATGTCGACGATGCGCAGGTTCGTGATGACCCACACGGTGAGGTAGTAGCGGGTGAACATGCCGAAGGCGGCCGTCCAGACGCACAGGAGCCAGACGCCGATGAAGAAGTGCCAGACGTGCGCCGGAATCCCGAGGCTCATGAGCGAAGCGCCTGCCGCAGGGTTCGCGGCGGCGAACCACGAGACGAGTCCGCCGAGGATCCACGGGATGAAGGCGAGGATGAAGAGCGGGATGAGCTGCAGCGAGAAGACGAGGATATGCTCGCGGACGGTCAGCACGATCTCTTCACCTGGCTCGAGCTCGAATTCTTCCATACGCTAGGAGACGCCGGTGGCGATATAGACGATGAGGATAAGGGAGCCGAAGACGTACGCCGTCACGGCCGGTATGGCGAGCCACGAACGATGGCTGTAGCGGAACCAATGGTATGCGGCGACGAGGGTATAGACGACCCAGACGACGAAGATGATGAAGAAGAGCACGGTGAGGATGCTGCTCGCGTCCACGGAGAAGGGAAGCTGCGGAACCTGGAGCGGGTTCTGGTAGGTGCCGGCGCCCGCTGCGGATGTGCCGTTCATTGCGTATAGTATGCCACCACGACCCGCGGCCTGCCATAGAGGTCGGTGAGTATCTCGGTGCGCTTCGCGCCGCCACGCCCGAGGAGCTTCTGCGTCTCGGCGATGTTCTCTACGTCGCATTCGAGCCATGCTTCCCCGCCCTTTTCTAAACGCGACTGAGTCGCGTTTACGATCTTGCGGATAATCTCGAGGCCGCCGTCGCCCGCGTAGAGCGCCTCGGCAGGCTCGAAGCCCACGACGCTCTGCGGAAGCTCGCGCGCGGCAGGGATGTACGGCGGGTTCGAGGCGATGACGTCCCACATGCATGGGGAAGCGCTGTCGGCGGCAGGGGAATCGAACGCGGCGAAGAGGTCGGATGCGCGCACGTCCGCACGTGCGGCATCGAGGCCGTTCAGTTCGATGTTCTCCTTGATCTGTTCGCAATGCTCGGGCATCAGTTCGCCGAAGAAGACGTGCGCACGCGGGAAATTGGCGAGCACGGAAAGGCCGATGGCGCCGGAGCCGGCGCAAAGGTCGAGGAAGCGGAACGGCGCATCGCCGAAGCGCTCCTTGAGGCGTTGTATGAGAAGCTCTGTCCACCACTCCGTCTCGGGGCGGGGAATGAGAGGCGTGCTCTCGAGGCCGATGCGGAGGCCGAGGAAGGGAACCCAGCCGATGACGTATGCGAGCGGCTCGCCTGCGGCGAGCCGCCGCCTATCCTCCTGCGTCACCTTGCCCGCATCCCCCTCGTATTTATCCCGCACCAGCAGCTCCAGGTCGGTCATGCGCTTAGTGTACACTTATCTGCATATTCGGTTATTTCCTGCCTATGCGCCACTTCTGGAACATCGTCCTCACCGTCTTCTTCGCCCTCCTGGTCATCATCTCCATCGCGCTCCTCTCGGACGCGGGCCGCATCTTCTATAGCGTGCCGGAGCGTGACCTCGTCCTGATGGCGCTCGCCATCTTCCGCCTGGTGCGCCTCTTCACGTACGACCAGATCACGCAGTTCATCCGCGACTGGTTCGCGGGCGCGCAGGAGGGCACCCTCCGCTACACGCTCGGCCGCCTGCTGGGCTGCCCGTGGTGCACCGGCCTCTGGTTCAGCTGGCTCATCGTCACGTTCTACTTCGCCAGCATCTACTCCTGGCCGGTCATCCTCATCCTTTCCCTGGCCGCGCTCGGCTCCTTCTTCCAGGTGCTCTCTAATTGGGTAGGGTGGAGCGCCGAGGCAAAGAAAAACGAGGCGCAATCATTTCGTTAGATTCAAGCAGAGAGCCGCCATGCAATCGCATGGCGGCTCTCGAGACTACTCTCCCCTTGCGGGGTGGGACCAGACATGCGTCAGGCCAACTAAGAACTATGATAAATTATCGGCGATTTGTACGCAAGCAAAAGGCCGGCACGAAGTGCCGGCCTTTTGCTAGTTGAACATCAGCGAGGCTTAGTAGCCGCCACCGAAGCCTCCGCGGTTCCCACCGCCGAAGCCTCCGCGATCGCCGCCGGTGCGCGGCGGGCGGTCGCCCTGCGGGCGTGCCATGGAAACCGAGAGCATGCGCCCATCGAATTCCTTGCCGTCCCAACGGTCGATCGCTGCCTGCGCAGCCGCCTCATCAGCCATCTCCACGAAGCCGAAGCCGCGCGAGCGGCCCGTCATGCGGTCGCTGATAATGCTAACGGACGTAACGGCACCCGCTTCTTCAAACGCGGTGCGCATTTCGTCTTCAGTCGTACGGTACGGGATACCGCCGACGTAGAGCTTGTTATTTGCCATGTGGCGTACGTAACTAGGTTATATAACCTCGCCGATCCGAACCTTTGGGAATCCCTGCGTATGCACGGCCAGAGCTTAGGGTTTCTGCGAGTTGATACGATTATGCTATATTCTTCATAAAAAAACAAGTACCGACGCACAGCCTGTGGATATGAAAAGGGCCGGATGCGCGTAGCGCATCCGGCCCGTATGAATCCACCGACCGAGATCAGTGGCTGAAGGTATGGAAGATGGCGTAGGTAGCCTGCGCGACGTAGTCGAGCTCTTCCAAGCTCACCTCGTCGTCGAGGCAGTACAGCGCGACATGCTGGGCGGAGACCGTCCCGTCGCGATGCTTCGGGTCTTCCTCTTTCGGGAAGGCGAGCTTGTACTTGTTGCCGGTCATGTACCGGAATCCGACGACCATCCATTTCGTGCCGTCCTCGGTGATGAAATCCGGCTGGAACTTCATGTCGCCCATGGCGAGGAGTTTGAGGTCGTTCGCGAACTCCCTCAGGCGCTCTTCCGTCATGGGATGCGCCTTGTGGCGCCGCGTCTCATAGTGGTGCTGGAACCTGCCGAGGTTCGGCGGGTAATGCGGAAGGCCGTAGTTGCCTGCGGCCGCGGATTCGAGCTTCGTATTACTCACTACCATTCTCCCATTGAAAAGGTGCTTCAGCTCCTACTATAGCACCCAATGGGCGTAGCGTCAAATAGCTTAGAAAGGCTAAGTATCTGTTAGGACGTCGAGGTCAGCATGTCATTCTTGATGTCCTCGAAGGTGCCGCCGACCTTCTTGCCCGGGTTGAAGATATTGTGCGGGTCGAACAGCTGCTTGGTCTTCTTGAAGAGGCCGTACACTTCCTCGCCGAAGAGCTGCGGGAGGTACGGGGTGCGTATGATGCCGTCGTTATGCTCGCCGGTCGTGGTGCCGTGGTACTTGAGCACGAGCTCGTACACCTTCGGCGCGAGCTCCAGGATGACGCTCCGCACCTCGGGCTTGCCGAGGTCCATGAGGGGGATGATATGGAAATTGCCGTTGCCGATATGGCCGGCGATGGTGTACACGAAATACTTCTTGTACTGGTCGAGGAGCGCGTCGAGCTCCGGCAGGAACTGCGGGTACGAATCCACCGGCACGACGAAGTCGTCGATGAACGGCGTCGCGTAGAGGCCTTTCGAATGCTTGCGCAGGAGCGCGAAGCTCTCGCGGCGGACGATCCAGTACTTCTCGCTGGCGCGCTCGTCCTTGAGGATGCGGGTCTTCAGGCGGAACGGCGCGAGGGAGGCGCGGGCGGCGCTGGCGGCAGCCAGCGCCGCCTCGTGCGTATCCTCGGAGAATTCGGCCATGAGGATGAAGTACGGCGCGCCGCCCGTGAGCACCATGCCCGCTTCCGGCAGGAAGGAAAGGCCGAGGCGCGCGGCGCGCAGGAGCCCCATCTGCGAGAGCATGCTCGGCAGGAATTTCACGGCGAGCGAGAGCGTATGCTGGTCGAACGACTCGAACGATTCCGGGTTATGCGGCAGCACCGCCTTCACGATCTCCGGCAGCTTCTGCATGTCGTCCTTCGAGAGGAAGGCGACGAGCATGCTGCGGTCCGCCTGGTCCTTCACGAGGCGCAGCGTCGCGCTCGTCATGAGAGCGAGCGTGCCTTGCGCGCCGCAGAGGAGCTTCGCGAGATTGAAGGTCTTCTTCTCCTCGTCCTTCACGTTCCAGAGCGCGTAGCCGGCGGAGTTCTTCGTGACGTGCGGCTTCGCGTTCTTGATGGCCTCGGCGTGCGTCGTGAGCAATTCGTCCATCTCGCGGTAGATGGCGCCTTCGAGCGTCTGCAGCGCCTTCTTGCGCAGGAGCTCCTCGGGCGAGAGCGCCTTGAAGGTCGCCTGCGAGCCGTCGGAGAGCACGACCTCCATCTCCTCGATGTACTTTTCCGTCTTGCCGTACTCAAGGGTGCGCTCGCCGCCTGAGTTGTTGTTCACGATGCCGCCCATGGCGCAGAGCTCGCGCGATGCCGGATATGATTCCAGCATGAGCCGGCCGTGGGCGAGCGTCTCCTTCTCGAAATCGCGGTAGTAGACGCCGGGCTCGGTGACGGCGTAGCCGCCGTCCTCGGTCTCCTTCACCTCGCGGACGTGGTTCATGTATTTCGTGAAGACGGCGACGATGGAATCCGTGAGCGGGCCGCCGCCCATGTCGGTGCCCGCCGAGCGCCCCGTGACGGACACGTCCTCGCCCTGGGACTTCAGCTTCGCGACGACCTGCACAAGGTTCGCGACGTCATCGGCATCTTTCGGGTAGACGACGACCTTCGGCTTCCGGACGAAGAGGCTCGTATCGCGGCTCATTTCTGCAAGCGTCTTCTCGTCGGTGACGACATCGCCGCGCAGGAGCGGCGCGAGCGTGTCCTTAAGGGAATTGGTCGTTGACATAGGGAAAGTATAGCGCGCGCGTTCGCCTTCGAGCATGCATGAGAGATAGTTCGCAGTATCGTCGGGACCGGCGACGCTCTTGGTCGGTATGCCCGTCTCCTTCACGACCTCGTCGTTCCCGCCGGCGGAGAGCTCGTCGCCGATGTAGAGCATCGTTGAGAGGGGAATCTTTAGATACTCGCTCAGGCTCCGCACGCCGAAGGCCTTGTTGATGCCGCGCTCGGTGATGTCGATGGTCGTCAGGCCGCCGACTTTCACGTCGTACTCGGGAAGGAGCGGCATGATGGCGGCCTGGAGCGCGCGGCGCTTCTCATGGGTCGGGTCCCAGGCCTGCTTCTCCTCGACGGGCGCGCGCTGCCCGAGCGCGGAAAGGGAGACCTGCGCGCCGCGATTCTCGATATAGGGTCCATGGAGCTCATGGGAAAAGTCGATGAGGCCGGTCATCTCGGCGCCCTGGCGCAGCATCGCTTCGACATGCGCCGCGGCCTCGTCGGTGAGACGCTTCTCATATACGGGCTTCCATGCGCCGCCTGCGTAGGCAAAGAGCGCTGCGCCGGAGGTGGGAAGGAGAAAGAGGCGGTCGAGGCGCGCCGCAGGCGCGCCGGCAGATGTCGGCGCAAGCCGCTCCGCGGCTTGCGCCACTAATTGCGAGAGCGCCCCGCCGCTGATGATCGCGACGTTCGTGCGTTCGAGCAGCTTGCGCAGCAGCTCCGCCATGCGCGCGTCTATCGGCTGCTTGCTCTTCGCGAGCGTGTTATCGAGGTCGAAGACGACAACATGAGGGATGTTCATATAATGCATTCAAATCACTGCAGCGCTGCGACGATGCGCTCGAGCGGCGCCGTCGCGACGCCGACGACAGTGTCCGCGCCACCATAGTAAAGGAAGATGGTGTCGTCGCGCATGACAGCGCCGCACGGGAAGACGACGTTCGGTATCTCGCCGACGCGCTCGTATTCTTCGATAGGTTCAAGGAGCGGGTCGGCGCCGCGCGCCAGGAGCGTCGTGCCGTCCTCGGCGAGGAGCGCCGCGCCGACGCGGTACTCGGCATGCTCAGAGACGCCGTGGTAGATCATGAGCCAGCCGCCGTCGACCTTGATCGGCGGGCAGGAGATGCCGACCTTCGCGCCGTCCCACATGCCCGGGCGCGGACCGAGGATATCGATGCATTCGCGGACGCGCTCGGCGAAGGAGAGGTCGTCGAGCCGCGCCGCGCAGACGCGCCCGTTCACGCGGTGGTACAGCACGTATTTCCCGTCGACGCGTTCGGGCAGCAGCGCCACGTCCTTGTCGTCCACGTCGTCCGGCGTCATGAGCACCGGCTCGCTCCAGGCGCCGAATTCCTGCGCGAGGAACGCTTCCATGGGGATGGAAGCAATGGCGCCGCGCGGGAAGTTCACGCCGTCATAGGCGGTATAGGTCATGTAGACGCGGCCGTCCATCACGACGGCGCGCGCGTCCTCGCAGCCGGAATTGCCGGTCGGCGTGCCGAGCTTGAGCTCGAAGTCGCCGCGGGGGCCGTACACCGGCACGGGCAGCCGTTCATCTATATGCACGCCGTCCTCGGAGCGCGCGTAGCCCACCATGGAGGTGTTGTCCGCGCCCATGGCGCGGTAGAGGATATGGACGGAGCCGTCGCAATCGAGCGCCGCAGGGTTGAACACGAGCCTTGATTCGAAGGCGTTCTCGGGGATGGGGGAGAGGATGGGATTCTCGGCCGCGCGCGCGAAGGCCGGCGCGCGGCCGGTCAGCGTATCGAGCAGGTCGGAAAGCGGCATGCTCGCGCGGGCGCAGACGGTATCCGCGCCGCCGTAATACACCTCGAGCATGCCGTCACGCACCAGCGCTGAAGACGGGAAGACGATGTTCGGAATCATGCCGCTGCGCTCGTACGCCGTCTCGGGAACGAGGAACGGCGCCGTGCGTCCGAGCACCTTCTGCGGGTCGTCGTGGTCGAGCAGGAGCGCTTCGATGCCGAAGACGCGGCGCGACTCGTCGTAGTAATGCTGGATATAGGAATAGACGAGCAGCCATCCGTCATCGGTATGGATAGGCGCCGCGCCTACCTCGATATGGTCCTCGTCGGAACGGCGCAGGTTCGGCAGCGCATGGTCCGAGAGGTTCTCATGCCATCTCTCCCAGTACGCATGGTCCCAGAAATCCTCGATGGCGGACGCCCGCGCGAGCGCGATGACCGGGCGCGGGTATTCCGGCGTGAAGTCAGTATGCGCGGTGAGGAGCATCGCGTATTCGTTGCCGATCTTCCGGGGGAAGAGCACCGACGCCTTCGCATTGAAGGGCGTCATGAGATGCCGCTCCTCGAAATGCACGCCGTCGCGGGCGACGGCGACGGCCGCCTTGATGTTCTCGGCGCTGTACGGGTAGCCGCCGAGCGCGGTATAGGTAAGGTAGGTGACGCCGTCTATCACGGTCGCGCGCGGGTCTTCCATGCCGAACGCTTCCCAGTCTTCCTTCGGCCGGAGGGCCTCCGCAACGGCATGGAACGACTCGCCGCCGTCTTCGGAGGTCGCGCAGCCGATCGTCGAGCCGGTCTCGAAGGGCGCGACGACGTGCGCCGGCTCGCCGAGCGCGCGGAAGTACATGTGCGTCTTCCCGTTCACGACGACGGACGGGTTGAATGCGGCGCGCGCCTGCCATGCTTCGGCGGCATTCGGTGCCAGGAGCGGGTTCTTCGGATCGCGGCGGACGACAAACATGAGCGAGGTGCTATGCGGCCGGAACCATGCCCGTCATCGGCAGGAAGGGCGAGCGTTCCGCCACGGGCGGTTGCGTGAGGGAATCCAGGAGCTTCGAGAGCGAGTGCCGCGCCGAGCAGACGACGCTGTCCGCGCCGCCGTAGAAGACGGTGAGCAGGTCGCCGCGGAGCACGGAGCCGCAGGCATAGACGACGCCGGCCTTCGCGCCCGCATTCTCGTACCAGGCGTCCGGCGAGAGCACCGGAGCGGCGCTGCGGTGCAGGACGCGCGTCGGGTCGGCGAGGTCGAGCAGCAATGCGCCGAGCTTGTACTTGGACGGGCCGATGCGGTCTATGGCGTGGTACAGGACGAGCCAGCCGAGCGGCGTCTTGATGGGAGGCGGACCCGCGCCGCGCACGCGCTTGTGCCAGCTATGCGGGTTGTCCGGCAAGCTGTTCGGGTCGGAGCTCGTGAACGTGATGTCCGGCTCCTTCTCGAGCGAGTCGATATAGTCGACGCGCACCTGGTCATGCGAATCGCCATGCATGCTGTGGAGCACGGCATACTTCCCGCCTACCTTCTCGGGGAAGAGCACCCAGTTCTTGTGCACCTGTGAGCGCGGCGAGAGGTACACCGGAGGCGTCCAGCGCCAGCGATGCGCGCGCAGGTCGTCGAGCGCGAGCGACGTCACGCCCATGCGCAGGGAATCCCAGCCGCCGAAGGCGGAGAAGGTCATGTAGACGCGGTCGTCCATCACGACGGCGCGGGGGTCCTCGACGCCGGCGAAGCTGCCGCCGGAGGCGACGAGCGCGGCATGGTTCTTCATGGTCTGCGCGCGCTTGAACGCGGCGTCCGCGCCTTCATCCGAAAGCGCGAAGACGGGGTAGGGAAGCTTCGCGAAGCGCTTCCCGTTCTCTGAAGAGGCGTAGCCGACGCGCGAGACGCCGTCCTTGCCGATGGCGCGGTAGAAGAGGTGCATGGTGCCGTCCACTTCCACTGCGGCAGGGTTCAGCACGCCCTGCGCTTCCCAGTCGGAGCCGCCCGGCGTTATGAGCGGGTTCTCGTCCTCGCGGATGAGGTGCAGCGAACGGGCGAGCGCGACGATGCGCTTGCGCGCGACGGTCGGATACCGGAGCAGCAGCCAGGCGCCGTAGATGAACAGGGCCGTGACGCCGAGCGCGAGGATGATGGCGATGGCGAGTACCAGCAGCTCCATAGGCTAGACGGCGCGGCCGTAATCGTCCTCTAATCGCTCTATGTCGTTCTCGTCGAAATCGCCGAGGGCGATCTCCAGTATCTGGATGCCGTCAGGGCCGCCGGAAAGCCGGTGGGTCACTTCCGTACCTATATATACGTTCGTGCCGGGCGAGAGCTCCTGCGCGACGCCGCCTATCTCCGCCGTGCCGCTTCCGGATATCACGTGCCAGAATTCCTCGCGCCGATGGTGGCGTTGAAGGGAAAGACGCTGGCCGGCCGAGACAGTGATGATCTTCACCGTCGAGGGCTCATTCTTCGTGAATTGGTCGAACGAACCCCATGGCCGATCGTCATGGATGGGTTGCACTTCGTCCTTCATACTCTCTTTAGCATACCGCATCGTGCAAGGGTTCCGTGTGGATAGCGGTGCATAGGGGCGCATGCGGCTATCCCCGTTGGCGAACCGCCCGCGCTTTTGTATACTGCATGAAATGGCATCCGACGCGGCGCGAGCGATAGAGATCACCGGGCTCACGAAGACCTACCCCACGGGAAAGGGCACGAAGACCGAGGCGCTGAAAGGCGTCTCGCTTACGATTCCCCAAGGCGAATTCTTCTCGCTCCTGGGGCCGAACGGCGCGGGAAAGACCACGCTCATCTCCATCCTTTCCGGCCTCGCCCGCAAGACGGCAGGCGAGGTGAAGGTGAACGGCGTCTCGCTCGACGAGAATCCGGACATGGCGAAATCGTTCATCGGCCTCGTGCCGCAGGAGTTCAATTTCGATATCTTCGCGAAAGTGATGAATATCGTGCTCGACCAGGCCGGCTTCTACGGCATTCCCCGCGCCGACGCGCTCCCGTACGCGGAAGAGCTGCTCAAGGAGCTCGGCCTCTGGGACAAGCGCGACCAGCAGGCGCAGGCGCTCTCGGGCGGCATGAAGCGCCGGCTCATGATCGCTCGCGCGCTCGTCCACAAGCCGGCGGTACTCCTCTTGGATGAGCCGACGGCCGGCGTGGACGTCGAGCTGCGCCGCAGCATGTGGGACTTCCTGCGCGCGCTGAACGCGTCGGGCACCACCATCCTCCTCACCACGCACTACCTCGAGGAGGCAGAGCAGCTCTCGCGCTCGGTCGCGATCATCAATGGCGGCGACATCATCGAGCAGGGAAGCGTGCAGCAGCTCCTCTCGAAGCTCCACTACGTGACGCTCCTCCTGGATACGGAAGAATCCCTCAGCGAGGCCATCATGCAGCTCCTGCGCGGCGAGCCGCTCGAACGCATGGAAGAGCACGTGCTGAAGCTCATGCTCAAGCCGGGCGAGAGCATGAACGAGGTCTTCCGCAAGCTCTCGTCGGTGGGCGTGCACGTGCGCAACGTCCGCACGACCGGCAGCAGGCTCGAGGAAGTGTTCCTGCAGCTCATCGAAAAGAAGTAATATGAAGAAATCTCCTGCTCTCGTCGGGTATTCCACCATGGTGCGCAAGGAAGTCGTGCGCATCCTGCGCATCTGGTCGCAGACGCTGCTGCCGCCCGTGGTCACGATGTCGCTCTATTTCATCGTCTTCGGCGGCTTCATCGGCAGCCAGGTCGCCAATATCGACGGGTTTTCCTACATGCAATACATCGTGCCGGGCCTCGTGATGATGAGCATCATCACCGGCGCGTACATGAACACCGTCTCCATGGTCTATTTCGCCAAATGGCAGCACGTCATCGACGAGATACTGGTCTCGCCGATGCCGTCGTGGGCCGTCATCGCCGGCTACGCGTCCGGCGGCCTCGTCCGCGCCTTCCTCATCGGCATCCTGGTCACGGGCGTGTCGCTCTTCTTCACGCACCTCGTCGTCTTCAACCTGCTCATCCTCTTCGGGGCGGCCTTCCTCACCGCGCTCATCTTCTCGCTGGCCGGCATCGTGAACGCCATCTACGCGAAGTCGTTCGACGGCATCTCGATCGTGCCGAGCTTCGTGCTCACGCCGCTCACGTACCTCGGCGGCGTCTTCTATTCCATCTCGCTCCTGCCGCCGTTCTTCGCGAAGCTCTCGCTCGCGAACCCTATCCTCTACATGGTGAACGCCTTCCGCTACGGCTTCCTCGGCGTGACGGACGTCGCCATCTCGCACTGCTTCTATGTCATGGGCGCCTTCACCGTCGTGCTCGTGGTATGGGTGCTCGTGCTCTTCAAGGTCGGCGTCGGCCTGAAGCGCTAGCCGATCCGCTCCTCGTGCTCCTCGCCGTCGTCCTCGACCATGCTCGTGCCGGGGATCTCTTCCGCGTTCACCTTGGGGAAAGTGAGCTCGATGGTCGTGCCGCGGTTGAGCGCGCTGCGGATGACGATGGAGCCGTTGTGCGCGCGGACGATGTCGTTCACGATGGCGAGCCCGAGGCCGCTGGTGCCGCTGCCGATGCCGCGCTCGCGGCTCGTGTCGCCGCGGAAATACGGCTGGAAGATGTAATAGAGGTCCTTCTGCGCGATGCCGATGCCGGCGTCTATCACGCTCGCGACCACCTCGCCCTTCCGGTCGTCGATGCGCACGATGACGCTCCGCTCGTCGTGCTGCGGCGTGTAGTTGAGGGCGTTCTTCACGAGGTTCGTGAGCACCTGCTCGAGCGCGATGCGGTTGCCCATGACCATCGCCGGCGCGTCCTCGGCGTCGAGCGCGAGCGCGATGCCGTACGACTGCGCCATGGGCTTGTGCCGGTGCACGACCTCCGCGGCCGCTTCGCGCAGGTCAACGAGGTCGAAGCGGATATGGCCCGGCCGCATGAGCGAATCGAAGGAGAGGAGGTTATTGATGATGCCGGAGATGCGGTCAAGCTCGCCGATCGTCGTCTCCATGGTCTCGCGCACGTGGCCGGCGAGCGACGGGTCCATGAGGGCGACTTCCGAATGCATGCGGATGATGGAAAGCGGCGTGCGCAGCTCGTGCGCGATATTGCCGATGAAGCGCTTCTGGTAGCTCAGGCTCTGCCGCGTCGGGTCGAGCGCGTACCGCGCGGCGAGGTAGCCGAAGATGACGGCGAGGGTCACGAGCACGCCGAACGTGATGCCGAGCGTGTCGTTGCGGATGTCCTTGATCGGCGCGTTCAGCTGGGCAGGGGAGACCTTGTCGCCGGCGGGCGACTGCGCGGCCTGGTCCTGGATGGTATTGGACGTCGCCATCTGCTGGTGCTGGATGGCGACGAAGAAGACGAGGACGGTCGTGAGCACGAGCGCGGCCTGAATAGCCACGACGTTCATCGTCGATCGGAAGAACGGGTCCTCTTGGTATCGTCGTACAGGATTACGCATTGAGACGGTAGCCGACGCCGCGGATGGTCTCGAAGAGCGGGTCGTCCTCGCCGTAGTCATCGAGCTTCTTCCGCAGGTTCTTCATGTGCACGTCGAGCACGTTGCTGAAGGCGGGGAAATCGAAGCTCCAGACATGGTCGAGCACGGCTTCGCGCTTCATGGCCTCGTTGGGGTGGCGCATGAAGAATTCTAGCAAAGAGAACTCCTTGAGGGTAAGGGCGATCTCCGTGCCGTCCTTCGTGACGGTGTGCTTGCCGGGGTCGAGCGTGATGTCGCGCACCGTGAGCTTCGTCGGCACGGACTGCTCCGGCCGGCGCAGCACGGCGTTGATGCGCGCGACGACCTCGGGAAGCGCGTACGGCTTCGAGATGTAGTCGTCGGCGCCGAGGTTCAGGAGCTTCACCTTCATGTCCGTCTCGTCGCGCGCCGTGAGCATGATGATGGGCGTCGTCACGCCTTCCTCGCGCGCCTCCTTGCAGATGGTCGCGCCGTCCACGACCGGCATCATGAGGTCGAGCAGGATGCAGTCGTACTCCTCGCGGTACAGCTTGATGCGCGTGCGGGCCTTCTCGGCGTCCTGCAGGTAGTCGACCGTGAAGCCGTTCAGCTCAAGGCCTTTCTTGAGCGGTTCGGCAAGCTTCTCTTCGTCTTCAACTATGAGGATTCGCATAGGAAAGGTGTTAGGAATATGCTCTCACTATTATAAAGGGGCGATGAAGCCTTCATGAAGAAATAGGACGCCGCCTCGGAGAGGCGGCGAAATGGCTATTTATTAACGCGACTCAGTCGCGTTTAGGATCATCGATGCTTCGCGCAGTACGCGAAGAGGCCGTCCGGCTCCTCCGTGCACCGGACGGCCGTTCTCGGGTCTTGGTACCGGCATTGGCGGACGGGCGGCGCATTCCGCTCCGCGTCCCGCGCGGCCTTCCGGGCCAGCGTGGCGAGGGTGGCGCCTTGCGAGGCCCTGCACTGGTGGCGAATGGACTTGAGTCCCGGAGTCTGCCTCATTTCAAGTTCCATCTCACTGCTCCTTTCTGACGGCACCATACCACATGTTTAGGGTATCTTCACGCGCATCTGGTACACTCTTCTGATATGGCATACGACTTCACCAAGCTAAAGGGGCAGATCGCGGAAACGGAAGAATGGCTCGCGCGCGAGCTCGCCGGCGTACGCACCGGCCGCGCGACGCCGGCGCTCCTCGATTCCGTCCGAGTCGACGCATACGGCGCGCGCTCGCCGATCGCGCAGATCGCGAGCGTCACCGTCGAGGACGCGCGCACGCTGCGCATCGTCCCGTGGGACAAGACGCTGGCGAAGCCGCTCGAGAAGGCGATAAATGACGCCGACCTGGGCATCTCCGTCGTCGTTGACGATACCGGCATACGCGGCATCTTCCCGGACCTCACGGCCGAGCGTCGCGGCATCCTCTCGAAGCTGGCCGGCGAGAAGACCGAGCAGGCGAAGGTGACGCTCCGCGGGTACCGCGCCGAGGCCATAAAGGACATCGATGCGGCCGAGAAGGAAGGCGGCATGGGGAAGGACGAGGTCGCGCGTTTGAAGGAGGAGGTGCAGAAGCACATCGACGCGGGCGTATCGGCGCTCGAGGCGCTCGCCAAGCGCAAGCAGGACGAGATCGCTCAATAGGGTACGGTATACTGCCCTGCATGGAAGTTCTTGTTTTTATACTTGTCCTGGTCGTGCTCATCGTCGTGCATGAGTTCGGCCATTTCGTCGTGGCGAAGCTCTCCGGCATGCGCGTGGACGAGTTCGGTCTCGGCTACCCGCCGAAGCTCTGGGGGAGGCGCTGGGGCAACACGGAATACACCTTGAATGCGCTGCCGTTCGGCGGCTTCGTCCGCATATACGGCGAGGATGCGACCGATCCCGACACGCTCGCGTCGAGCCGCGCCTTCTCAGCCCGTCCGCGCGCGCTGCAGGCGCTCACGCTCGTCGCCGGCATCGCGATGAACCTGCTGCTCGCGTACGTCCTCATCTCGGCGACGCTCCTCATGGGCACGCCGCGCGCGCTTTCGGACAGCGAGATACCCCAGGCGACGGACCTGCAGCTGGCCATCGCCGACGTCCTTCCGGGAAGTCCGGCCGATGCGGCGGGGATCATGCCCGGCGACGAGGTCGTTTCCGTGAGCGGGGTGCCGGACGCACCGGCGTTCGCGCCGAATGGCGCTGACGCAGAAGACGCGTTCATCTCGTACGTCGGCAGCGACGCCTCGGCCGCGCCGCTCACGTTCACCATCGAGCGCAACGGGGAAGAGAAGACGCTGGTCGCGACGCCCAAGACGAACGTGCTGCCCGAGGACGCCTCGCGCCCGGCGCTCGGCGTATCGGTCGCGCCGGTCGGCATCGTGCCGGAGCCGCTGCTGCGCGCGCCCATAGACGGCGCGGTCTATACCTGGGAGATAACGAAAGAGACGGCCGTCGGCCTCGCGACGTTCTTCGCGCAGGCAGTGACGCTCCATGCGAACCTTGCCGAGGTGTCCGGCCCGGTCGGCATCGCGAACGCCGTAGGGAACGCCTATGCGCAAGGCTTCGCGCAGCTTCTCTCCATCGCCGCCATCATTTCCATAAACCTGGCGATCATCAACCTGCTGCCCGTGCCGGCGCTCGACGGCGGGCGGCTCCTGTTCGTCATCATCGAAGGCATCATTCGCCGGCCTATCAAGCCGTCCGTGGCCGCGACGGTGAACGGCATCGGCTTCCTCGCCCTCATCCTGCTCATGGTCGTCGTCACGGGGAGCGATATCTTGAAGCTCGTCCATTAGGAGAGGGGCGGCGCTTCGCGCCGCCCCGTATTTTGCTCTTCCGCAGGGAGGGAAGTATAGTAGAGAAACCATGCGGCAAAGCCAGCTTTTCACGAAGACGCGGCGCGAGGCGCCCAAGGACGAGGAGGCGAAGAACGCGCAGCTCCTCATCCGCGCCGGATTCGTGCATAAGGAGATGGCGGGCGTCTATTCGTACCTGCCGCTCGGCTATCGTGTGCTCACCAATATCGTGCAGATTATCCGCGAGGAGATGAATGCGATAGGCGGGCAGGAAATGAGCATGAGCGCCCTTCAAGACAAGGAGCTCTGGAGCCGCACCGATCGGTGGGATGACGAGAAAGTCGATAATTGGTTCAAGACCAGCTTCAAGTCGGGAGGCGAAGTGGGCCTTGGCATCACGCACGAAGAGCCGCTCACGCGCATCATGACGAGCCATATCTCCTCGTACCGCGACCTGCCGGTATATCCGTACCAGTTCCAGGACAAGTTCCGTAACGAGCTCCGCGCGAAGTCGGGCATCATGCGCGGCAAGGAGTTCATGATGAAGGACCTCTATTCGTTCTCGAGGGACGATGAGGAGCATGCGGCGTTCTTCGCTGCGGCCCGCGAAGCGTACAAGGCTGTCTTCGCGCGGGCGGGCATCGGCGACCGCACGTTCGTGACGTTCGCGTCCGGCGGCATCTTCAGCGAGTTCTCCGAAGAATTCCAGACGCTTTCCGAAGCCGGAGAGGATACGATCTATCTCGATGAAGAGAAGGGAATCGCCGTGAACAAGGAAGTGTATACCGACGATGTCATAGAGAAGCTCGGCCTCTCGAAGGAGAGCCTGGTAGAGAAGAAGGCGATAGAAGCGGGCAATATCTTCAATCTCGGGACGCGCTTCTCGGAAGCGCTCGAGCTTACGTATACCGACGAATCGGGCGCGCGGCGTCCGGTCGTGATGGGGAGCTACGGTATCGGACCGACACGGCTCATGGGCATCATCGCTGAGTGCCTTTCGGACGATAAGGGTCTCGTGTGGCCGGAGGCGGTCGCGCCGTTCCGCGTGCACCTCGTCTCGCTCGTGCCGAACGATCCGGCGGTCGTGGCGTACGCCGATACGCTGTACGAGGAGCTCATCGCCGCCGGCATAGAGCCTCTGTACGACGACCGCGACGCGCGCGCCGGCGAGAAGCTCGCCGATGCCGACCTCATCGGCATCCCGACCCGCATCATCGTGGGAAAGGACACGCTCGCCTCCGGCGAGCTGGAAGTGGTGAACCGCGCGACGGGGCAGATGAAGAAGGTCGCGCGCGAGGCGCTCCTCGGGACGTTCAAGGAAGTGGTCGAGCAGGAGGAGGAAGCGGCGGTCGAAGCGGCCATCGAGAACGCTGCGGCGGAATAAGTATGGCCAAGAAACTCTCGAAAAGCTCCTTCTTCTCCAGCGACATCGGCATCGACCTGGGCACCGGCAACACGCTCGTATACGTGCGCGGCCGCGGCATCGTCATCAACGAGCCGTCCGTCGTGACGGTGAACGAGAAGACGGGGCAAGTGGTCGCCGTGGGCAACGGCGCGAAGGTCATGCTCGGCAAGACGCCGCCGCACGTGCGCGCCGTGCGCCCGCTTTCGCACGGCGTCATCTCCGATTTCGAGGTGACGCAGGAACTGCTGACATACCTCATCCATAAGGCGCAGGCGGGCAGCACGAAGCTCTTCGGGCCGCGCGTGGTCGTGGGCGTGCCCACTGGCGTCACGAACGTCGAGAGCCGCGCCGTGCGCGACGCGGCGCTCACGGCCGGCGCGCGCGAGGTGTACATCGTCGAGGAGCCGATGGCCGGCGCCGTCGGCGCGAAGCTGCCGGTGCGCGAAGCCATCGGCACCATGGTGCTCGACATCGGCGCCGGCACGACGGACATCGCCGTGCACGCGCTCGGCGGCACGGTCTCGAGCAAGAGCTCGCAGGTCGCGGGCGACCGCTTCAACGACAACATCATCGATTTCGTCCGCAGCGAGTTCCAGCTCGCCATCGGCGAGCGCACGGCCGAGGACGTGAAGATCGCCATCGGCGCGGTGCTCCCGCTCGACGAGGAGCTCACGCGCCCCATACGCGGACGCGACCTCGCGACCGGCCTGCCGCGCGAGGTCATCCTCACGGACGCGCACGTGCGCGACGCGCTCGCACCCTCTATGGACGCGCTCATGGAGGCCATGAAGGACGTCATCGAGCATACGCCGCCCGAGCTTCTCTCGGACGTGCTCGAGCGCGGCGTGACGGTCTTCGGCGGCGGCGCGCTGCTGCGCGGACTGCCGCAGCTCCTCTCGAAGATGCTCGGCGTGCCGGTGCACGTCGCCGACGAACCGCTGACGGCCGTCGTGCGCGGCGCCGGCATCATCACCGAGGATCCGCGCTCATGGGAAGAAGTTTTCATGCATGAACAGGCCATTCTCCCGCAGACCTAGGTACCGCAACAGCCTGCTGTCAGGCGGCACCGGCATCGCCGCCGGCATCCTCGCGATCGTCATCGTGCTCTCGGCCGTCGTCCGCTTCGCGCTGCCGGACGCCTTCGCGACGGCGACCAAGCCGCTCTGGAACGCGGGTGCGTTCCTTTCCGCGCATGTCCGTAGCGCGGCCTCGAAGGAATCGAAAGCGTCGCTCCTCTCCGACCGCGACCGCCTCGTCTCGCAGAACGCCGCCTTGACCGCGCAGAACGCGGCGCTCTCCGCCCAGGTCACGGACCTCACGACGCTGCTCGGAAGCCGTACGGAGCCGGAGAAGGGGATTGTGGCGAACGTGCGGGCGCGACCTCCGGTCGCGCCCTACGACGTGCTCATCACCGACCAAGGTTCCGCCGCCGGCGTCGCGCTGGGTGCCGAGGCGTACGGTCCGGGCGGCACGCCCATCGGCACCGTCGGGCAGGTGAGCGCCTCGGAGAGCCGCATTACGCTCTACTCCACCCACGGCATCCAGACGAGCGCCTGGGCGGGCGCGGAGCATATCCCCGTGACGCTCACCGGCGCGGGCGCGGGCGCATTCACCGCGCAGGTGCCGAAGGAAGCGGGCGCGAAGGTGGGCGACGGCGTCTACGTCGCGAGCGCCGATGCCGTGCCGATCGGCACGGTCGTCCGGATCGAGAGCGACCCGTCCTCGCCGTCGGTGGGCCTCGACGTGCGGCCGTACACGAACCCGTTCTCGCTCACCTGGGTGACGATCGAGCGCTAGCGTATGAAGGTCCCGTCCTACGTCCGCGCCGGCACGCCTCTCGTCGCCTTCCTCTCGCTCTTCTGGTTCCCGTGGGCCGTCTCCTGCGCCTTCATGTTCCTGGCCGGCCTCGTCTTCCCGGCGCTCGCCCTCGCCCTCGGCGTGTTCGCCGACATCCTCTACTACCCGGGCGTCGGCATCCCGTGGGGGAGCGTCATCGGGCTCGCGCTCGCCCTGGCATCGGCTTTCGTGCGTCATCTCGTGAAGACGCGTATCATGTAGCCGATGCGGTTCCGCCGGAAGAGATACCAAGACTACGAGCTCGCGCCGGACGAGATATTCCTCGATTCGAGCAACCAGCCCGATTTCAATACCAACCAGCTCGAAGGACGCCTCGAGAAGCCCATCTCCCGCACGAGCTTCATCGGCATCGGCGTCTTCATCGTCCTCGTCTTCCTCGCGCTCACGGCGCAGGCGGCGAACCTGGAGATATTCAAGGGCGCGAAGTACGCGCTCCAGAGCGAGAAGAACCGCCTGCGTCCGCAGGTCATCTTCGCCGAGCGAGGCGCCATCCTCGACCGCAACGGCGTGCCGCTCGTCACCAACGAGGAGGAGCCGGACGGCACCGTGAAGCGCCTCTACGCCTCGCCGGGCTTCGGGCACCTGCTCGGCTACGTCTCGTACCCGAAGAAGGACTCCTCGGGGAACTACTACGATACGGATATCACCGGCCTCGCCGGCGTCGAGGCGGCCTTCAACGATACGCTCGCGGGGAAGAACGGCACGCTCCTGACCGAAGAGGATGCGCGCGGCCGCGTGCAGTCGCAGGGCACGATCAAGCCGCCGGTGAACGGCAAGCCGGTGACGCTCTCCATCGATTCGCGCGTGCAGAAGGCGTTCTACGACGCGATCAGCTCGCTCGCGGACAAGATCCCGTTCCAGGGCGGGGCAGGCGTCCTCATGGACGCGAACACCGGCGAGGTGTACGCGCTCGTCTCGTACCCTGAGTACGACCCGAACGTGCTCTCGGCGGGGCAGCCGGCGGACGTCATCGCCGGCTACTCGACCGACCCGCGCCAGCCCTACCTCGACCGCGCCATCTCCGGCCTCTATACGCCCGGCTCGATCGTGAAGCCGATCGAGGCGTCCGGCGTCCTCGCCGACAAGATCATCGCGCCAAACACGATCATCCAGACGCACGGCTACATCTCCGTGCCGAACCCGTACGACCCGGCGCACCCGAGCATCTTCAATGATTGGCAGAATCTCGGCCCGCTCGACATCCGCCATGCCATCGCGCAGTCCTCGGACGCCTATTTCTATACCGTCGGCGGCGGGTACGGCGGGCAGAAGGGTCTCGGCATCGACCGCCTCGGCTACTGGTTCAAGACCTTCGGCTACACCACGCCCACCGGCATCGAGCTGTCGCATGAGGCCAGCGGCGTCGTGCCGTCGCCCGCTTGGAAGGAAGCGACCTTCCATGACGACTGGCGCATCGGCGACACGTACCACACCGCCATCGGCCAGTACGGCACGCAGATCACGCTGCTCGAGGCGGCGCGCTCCATCGCTGCCGTCGCCAACGGCGGCAAGCTCCTGAAGCCGACCATCGTGAAGGGCACGCCGCCGTCCGGCACGAGCATCCCGGTCAGCGCGAGCGACTTCGAGATCGTGCGCGAAGGCATGCGGCTCGGCGCGACGGAAGGAACGTCCGTCGGCCTCAACGACCTCTCTTTCGTGCAGGTCGCCGGCAAGACCGGTACGGCGCAGCTGGGCGTCCATAACGAGTTCTACAACTCCTGGGCCGTCGGCTTCTGGCCGTACAACGACCCGAAATACGTATACGTGGTGCTCATGGACCACGGGCCGGCAGGGAACCTTTTCGGCGGCATCTACGCGATGCACCAGGTCCTCGAGGAGATGCATGCGACGGCGCCGGAGTATTTCAAGTAGAAGTTGACGGCAGGGCAGCGACCCGTACAATAGGGGAAACACTAAGCGACCCGAGCACCGTACCTATGATCACCGAGCAAGAGACAATGGTTAGCCAGGAGAAGTTCGACGCGATGGTCGCGGAGCTCGAGAACCTGAAGACCGTGCGCCGCACCGAGATCGCGAAGAACCTCGAGTACGCCCGTTCGCTCGGCGACCTTTCCGAGAACGCCGAGTACCAGGAAGCCCGCGACCTGCAGGCGGCGACCGAGGAGCGCATCCGACGCCTCGAAGACCTCGTGAAGCGCGCGCGCATCGTCACGGACGGCAAGAAGAAGGACGTCGTCGGCTTCGGCTCCACCGTCGTCATCAAGAAGGAAGGCGGCAGCGACATGCACGAGTACGTCATCGTCGGCTCGGAAGAGGCGGACATGCGCGCGCACAAGCTCTCGCACGTCTCGCCGCTCGGCGCCGCGCTCATGGGCAAGAAGAAGGGCGACGTCTTCACGTTCGAGACCCCGAACGGCAAGCAGACGTACTCGATCGAGAAAGTAGCCTAGCGCGACCGAAAGGGGCCGTGCGTGTCGAAGAGAGGGTAAGACTTGGCCGAGCGGCCCGGAGCGCCCTCTCGGAGGCATGCACGGCTCCTTTCGTATTGTGCTAGTATCCACATATGTTTTGGGTTGACCGCATCGTACACGATATCCAGCAGAAGAAGGCGAAGGAGATAGAGAGCGGCAAGCCGCTCCTTATTCGCGATGAGAAGACGCTTTCCGGCCGCGTGCACATCGGCTCCATGCGCGGGGTGGCCATCCATGGGCTCGTGGGCGAGACGCTCGCGGAGCAGGGGATCGCGAACGAATACCGCTACGAGCTGAACGACTTCGACCCGTTCGATTCCATTCCTGGGTATCTCGATGCGTCGGTATACAAAGAGCATCTGGGGAAGCCGCTGTATGCCGTGCCGTCTCCGGAGCCAGGGTTCGATAATTATGCCGAGTACTTCGGCGCGGAGTTCATTTCCGTGCACAAGAAAGCGGGCTTCACGCCGAACTACTACCGCGCGACCGAGCTCTACCGTTCGGGAAAGATGGACCCGTTCATCCGCATCGCGCTCGAACGCGTCGCCGACGTGCGCCGCATCCTGAAGGACGTCTCCGGCTCGGTGAAGGATGAGCAATGGCTGCCGATCTCCGTCATCTGCGAGAACTGCGGCAAGATAATGACGACGCGTGCCTACGATTTCGACGGCGAGACGGTCGGATATACGTGCGACCGCTCTCCGGACGAGACGGTACCGTGCAAGCATGAAGGGCGCGTCTCGCCGTTCAGCGGGGGCGCGAAGCTCTTCTGGAAGGTGGATTGGGCCGCGAAGTGGGCGGCGCAAGGCGTCGACATCGAAGGTGGCGGCAAGGACCACTCGACGAAGGGGGGCTCGCGCGACGTGGCGAACCACATCGCCCGCAAGCTCTTCGGCTACGAGCCGCCGTTCGATATCCCGTACGAATTCTTCCTCGTCGGCGGGAAGAAGATGTCGTCCTCCAAAGGCCGCGGCTCTTCCGCGCACGACATGGCCCAGCTGTTCCCATCGCCGGAGTTCCGCCTCACGCTCATCGGCAAGGACATCAGCCAGCAGATCAACGTGGACCCCGAGGGCGACTCCATACCGCGCATGTACGACTGGTACGACGAGCTCGCGCAGAAGGTGCGCGATGGCGTCGCCGACGACTTCACGCGCCTCTACGCGCTCTGCCAGATGCCAGCCGAGCAGGCAGAAGACAATGCTCCGTGGCAGCTGCGGTTCGGGCTGCTCGCGTTCATCGTGCAGATGCCGCATCTCGACCTGGTACGGGAAGCGGAAGCGGTGAAGGGAGGCGCGAGCGGAGCGAGCGCCTCGCTTACGGACGACGAGCGCGCGCTGCTCGAGGAACGCGCGTCGTACGCGAAGTTCTGGCTCGAGACCTACGCGCCGGACCAATTTAAGTACGTGCTGCAGGAGCAGATGCCTGAGGCGGGGCTTTCCGATGCGCAGAAGCGCGCGATGGCGGCGCTGCATGACTATCTCTCGAGCGGCGAGCGCAGCGGAGAGGATGTGCATGCGCATCTCTATGCATTGAAGGCGGATATCCCTATCGAACCGAAGGAACTGTTCGGCGCGCTGTACCGGATATTCCTGGATCGGACTTCCGGTCCGAAGGCGGGCTGGTTCCTCGCATCGCTGCCGAAAGAGTTCGCCCTTGAACGGTTGAAGGAGGCATCAGGGAAGTAAAAGAAAAGGCGGCCCGAAGGGCCGCCTTTTATGCTGGTTCGCGTGCGCGTAGCCGATGCTACGGGAGCATCCACTCGAGACGCCGCTCGGCGCGGCGTTCGGCATGGCGTTCTCGCCGCGACGGTTTCGGCTCTTTCGGGCCGAGCCACGTGCCGGTCGCCGGGTCGCGCAAGTGCACGTTCGTGAGCGCGCGCTCTACCTGATGCTTTCCGGCCGGCGTCGCGAGCAGCGATTGCCGGACGCCGATGAAGCGCGTCTCGCGCCCCCGCAGGAACGACGCGACGAGCGTCGGGATGGCGAAGCCGCGTTCCTCCGCGGCTTTCAGCGAGCCCAGGCACCGCACCGTCTTGGACGGGAAGTGCCCGGTGCCGTCGGGCGCGACGACGACCGTCACCAGGTCCGACTCCCGGAAGCAGCGCGGCAGGCAGGAGCGCATCTGCGGTATGACGGTGATCGCCGGCAGGTGCCGCAGCATGCCGACGAGGCCGGTCGTGAAGCCGTGCTCGGCCGTGATGATGTACACCTTGCGGTCGAGTATCTCCTTCGCAGTCATCTTTCATCTCCCTCTGAAAAGAACTGAATTTCCCGCAAAGCATACCTTTTTATCGCGCTTTTGACCATCTTTCGAACAAATGTTCTAAAAACGGCTTAGGTAAGCCGTTTTTCTGTGGATAGCGGTAGCGGAGTGGGAGTAAGTGGCATATAGTGAGAAATAAGTGGGAAGAAGTGGGGAATCTCACGCTCCCGCCCGCCCGCATTTCCGCTTTTGTAAAGCACCACGGGCGCCAAGCGGCTTCTTGACGGGAATCAGGAACATGGCATTGGAGTAACTGGAAATGCGGGCAGGCGAGCGCGACGAGGACCCTCTCTCCTGCGACCTCACGCACCTATGTTCATCGGAGAATACCGCCACACCTTCGACGCGAAGAACCGCATCTCGGTTCCCGCGAAGTTCCGCAAGGAGCTGGGGAAGACGGTCATCGTGACGCGCGGCCTGGACCGCTGCCTCTTCGTGTATCCCTTGAGCGCGTGGAAGAAGGAGGCGGAGAAACTCGCGCAGCATTCCACCGGAAGCGCGGCAGGCCGCGGCCTGTCGCGCCTCATTCTTTCCGGCGCCTCGGAAGCGGACCTCGATTCCGCCGGCCGCATCCTCGTGCCGGATTACCTGAAGTCGTTCGCGTCGCTTTCCGGCAAGGCTGTCGTCGCCGGCGTGAACGAGCGCGTCGAGCTCTGGGACGAGGACGCCTGGAACGCCTATACCGCCCGCATCGAGCGCGACGCCGACGAGCTCGCCGAATCGCTCGCCTAAGCCTATGGAGCCGCGCACCTCGCCCACATCCCAGAATCCCGCTTCACCGAACCATCACGAGAGCGTGCTCTTCGAGGAGGTGCTCGCGAACCTTTCCGTGCGTCCGGCCGATACGGTCGTCGACGCGACGATCGGCGGGGCAGGGCACTTCGCCGCGCTCCTGAAGCCGCTCTCGCGCCAGGGGACGCTCGTGGGCATCGACGCCGACGCCGATGCCATCGCGCGCGCGGAGGAAGCGCGCCAGCGCTCCCGCACCGAAGCGCGCGTCGTGCTCGCGCACGATAATTTCCGCAACCTCGGCGCCATCCTCGACGTGGCCGGCATCGAGCGCATCGACAAGGCGCTCTTCGACCTCGGCTGGAGCAGCTTCCATCTCTCGAGCGGCCGCGGCTTCTCATTCCGCGCGAACGAGCCGCTCCTCATGACGTACGGCGAGCCGGACGGGGCGGAGACGGCCGCGGACATCGTCAACAGCAGCCCGGAAGAGACGCTCGCCGACATCTTCTACACGTACGGCGAGGAGCAGTTCGCGCGGCAGATCGCGCGCGCCATCGTCCGCGCGCGCAAGGAGGCCTCGATCACGACGACGCAGGCGCTCGCCGACATCGTCGCGGGCGCGACGCCGGCCTGGTACCAGCACCGCCGCCTGCATCCGGCGACGAAGGTCTTCCAGGCGCTGCGCATCGCGGTGAACGACGAGCTGGGCGCGCTGCGCGACGGGCTCTCGACGGCGATGGCGCGCCTCTCCTCGCGCGGCCGCATCGCCGTCATCACCTTCCACAGCATCGAGGACCGCATCGTGAAGACGATGTTCCGCGATGCGGCGCACGAGGGCGCGGGCACGCTCGTCATGAAGAAGCCGCTCGTGCCGAGCGCCCGTGAGACGAAGCGCAACCCGCGCGCCCGCAGCGCGAAGCTGCGCGTCTTCGAGTCGTCCGGCCTCGCGGCGGGCGGCGCGCTCGCGCACGCCGCCCGCCATTATTCGTTCTTATAAACAATCCCTTGCCTATGATCGCCGTCATCGCCCGCCCCCGCCTCATTCCCGCCCTCACGACCGTCGTCGGCGTCCTCATCGCCGCGTACGTGGCCCTCATGATCGCGACGATCCTCTTCGCGGCGCTTCAGACGCAGCTCGCGCAGGACGTGCAGGAGAAGCACGCGGAGATCGGCAAGCTCGAGAACGACTACTACGCCTCCGTCGCCGAGCTCGACGCGACCGATCCGCATTCGCTCGGCTACGTCACGCCGACGCACGTTTCCTACGTCACGGCCGCGGCGCCGTCGAGCCTTACGTTCGCCGACTAATCCGGTACACTGGAGAGAGCCATGAGACGCGCCTTCTCCCACCGCCTCCGCATCCTCTCGGGCGGCATCGCTGCCGTCGCGCTCATCCTCATCGTCCGCCTCTATTTCGTGCAGATCGTGCATGGCGAGGAGTTCTCGCTGCGCGCGGAACGCCAATACGTGAGCTCGAGCCAGGAGCTATTCGATCGCGGCTCCATTTTCTTTACGACCAAGGACGGCACGCTCGTCTCCGCCGCGACGCTCACCTCAGGCTTCCTCATCGCCATCGATCCTGAGCAGCTCACCGACCCCGAGAAAGTGTACGGGGAGCTCGCAGCCAAGGTGCCGACCATAGACCACGACGACTTCATGAAATCGGCGTCGAAGACCGACGACCCGTACGAGGTCGTCGCGCACCACGTTTCGGACGATGCGGGCAGGGCCATCTCGGCGCTCGATATCCCGGGCGTGATCGTCGAGCTCGAGCGCTGGCGCGACTATCCGGCCGGCGCGGCGGCGTCGCAATCGGTGGGCTTCATCGCGTACGACAACGACAACTCGCTCGCCGGCCGCTTCGGCCTCGAGCGCTACTACGACGACATCCTCGCGCACGGCGGCCAGGGCGTTTTCGGGAACTTCTTCGCGGAGCTCTTCGCGAACATCAAGAGCACGATATCCAACCCGCGTACGGCGCAGCAAGGTGACGTCATCACGTCCATCGAGCCGGTCGTGCAGAAGGAGCTCGACGACCAGCTCGCGTCCGTCGAGGCGACGTACCACAGCGTGCAGACCGGCGGCATCATCATGAACCCGAAGACGGGCGAGATCTACGCCCTCGATACCTTGCCGTCCTTCGACCCGAACCATTTCCAGGAAGAGGACGCGCAGTACTTCGGCAACCCGCTCGTGCAGTCGCGCTACGAGTTCGGCTCCATCTTCAAGATCCTGACCATGGCGACGGGCATCGATACCGGCGTCGTGACGCCGGCGACCACGTACGACGATACGGGCTGCATCGAGGTGAACAAGAGCCGCATCTGCAACTACGATTTCCGCGCGCGCGGGGTCATCCCGATGCAGCAGATCCTCTCGCAGTCGCTCAACGTCGGCGCCTCGTTCGTCGCGACGCGCATCGGCCATGAGCGCTTCCGCGACTACTTCACGAAGCTCGGCATCGGCACGGAGACCGGCATCGACCTGCCGAACGAGATCCATGGCGACATCCGGAACCTGAACAGCCCGCGCGACGTCGAGTACGACACGGCGTCCTTCGGGCAGGGCATCGCGGCGACGCCGGTCGAGGTCATCCGCGCGCTCTCGAGCGTCGCGAACGACGGGAAGATGGTGACGCCGCACCTCGCGACCGCCATCCGCCTCGAGTCCGGCGTGACGCGCAAGCTCTCGTGGGGCGAGCCGGTGCAGGTCTTCTCGCCGCAGACGGCGCATACCATCACCGACATGCTCGTGACGGTCGTGGACACGATGTTCGGCGGCGGGAACGACAAGATCCCGACGATGAAGGTCGCGGCGAAGACCGGTACCGCGCAGGTGCCGGGGCCGGACGGCAAGTACATCGCGGGCAACGTCTATTTCCATTCCTTCTTCGGGTATTTCCCCGCGGACGACCCGAAATTCGCCGTGCTGCTTTACACCTACAAGCCTCAGAATGTAGAGTATGCTTCTGCGACCCTGACGGGCCCGTTCCTCGATCTGACGCATTTCATCATCAATTATTATGACTTGCCGCCGGATCGCGGGACGACCGTCGCCCCCGCACCGACCCTATGAAGCACTTCTTCCGGAACATCGTCGCTGCGCTCCTCGCCGGGTTCGCCCGAGGCATCGTCCGGAAGTACCGGCCGAAGATCGTGATGATAACCGGAAGCGTGGGGAAGACCTCCACCAAGGACGCGATCGCCGCCGTCCTGGATTCGCGCTTCTACATCCGCGCGAGCGAGAAGAGCTATAACAGCGAGTTCGGCGTGCCGCTCACCATCATCGGCGCGAAGAACCCGTGGACGAACGCGGCGGCGTGGATAAACGTGCTGTCCGAAGCGCTCGCCCTCCTCGTGCTCCCGAACCATTACCCGAAGGTGCTCGTGCTCGAAGTCGGGGCGGATCGGCCGGGGGACCTGGCGCGCATCCTGAAGATAGCGACGCCTGACATCGTCGTCGTGACGCGGTTGCCGGAGATGCCGGTGCATGTGGAAGCGTACGCGACGCCGGCAGCGGTGCGCGAGGAGGAGTTCGAGCCGGCGTACGCGCTCGCGCCCGGATGCCCGCTCATCGTCTCCGCCGATGACGAGTTCGCCCGCGCGCTGGCCGCGCCGCTCCAGGCGCGCACGACTACGTACGGCGTCTCGAACGACGCCGACGTGCGCATCCTCACGGATGGCCCGCTCCTTGAGGACGGGCTCGTCGTCGGCATGGAAGGGAAGCTCTCGGCGGCCGGCGAGGAGTTCACGGTGCCGGTCGAAGGCGCGCTCGGACGCCCGCAGCTCCTCGCGCCGGCCGCCGCCATCGCCGTGGGCATGGCGATGGGCATGACGGCGAAAGAGGCGGCGAAGGGCGTGAAGGCGTACGAGCCGCCCGCGGGACGCGGGCGGCTCGTACGCGGGAAGAACGGCGCCCTCCTTCTCGACGATTCCTATAACGCGTCGCCGACCGCCGTCGAGGAAGCTTTGGCCTCGCTCCAGATGATCCACAACGTGAAGAAGGGGTCGCGCCGCATCGCCGCGCTCGGCGACATGCTCGAGCTCGGCCGATATTCCCGCGAAGAGCACGAACGGATCGGCAAGAGCGCGGCAGGGAAGTGCGACGTGCTCGTCGCCGTCGGCACCCGCTCGCGCGCCATGGCCGAGGCCGCGCGCGAGGCGGGCATGGCGGAGGAGTCCGTGCATACGTTTGATACATCCAAGGAAGCCGCAGCCTTCCTCAACGGCGCCATCCAGGAGCATGACGTCATCCTCATAAAAGGCTCGCAATCCATGCGCATGGAACGCATCGCCGAAGCGCTCATCCGCGACCCGAACGACCTGAAGCTCCTCGTGCGGCAAGACAGGGAGTGGAAGAGGCGATAAATATAGATACGCAAGATCCGCCTTTCGGCGGATCTTGCGTTACGAAGACCGACGGTTAGATCGTGAATGCCGTTCCGTTCGTCATGTTATCGATGAGACCTGTATGCGTGTAGAAGTTCAACGCTCCGAACAGCATGAACACGCAGCCGGCGATCAGCCATGCCGTGAAGATGACCTTATAGATCCCGCTGCTCTTCTTGCTGAGTGCTACCGGGGTCAGGAGCGCGCCGAGCGCGACGAGGCCCCACAGGATGCCGAGGAAGTACGATTCCGCGATCGGAGCGTTCTTCAAGACGACGGTTGCGAGGTAGCCGGTCAACGGCTCGGCGCTCGGTGCATTGCCCAGCCGGAAGCGGATCCATGCGACGGCGCAAGCGAGCATGAAAAGCCCGGCCGCGAAGACGAAGATGGATACTGGCTTGAGCGTGCGGTTCACGGTAGCGAGCGCCTCGTCGGCTTCCGGTTCAGAAGCGTTGCCGATCGCCGCGAACAGGGCACGGCGCTGCCATAGGTAAAACGAAGCGGCTAGGAGCAGCAGGCCGAACGCCGCCGATGGCTCGCCCATGAGCACGTTGCCCGTGAACGTGCCGGGGACCCGGAACGGCCACGTGATCGACATGACGAATCCGAGGATCGATAAGATCAACCCTACGATACCGAACAAGAGCGACCAGCCTTCTGCAGCGACTGCTTGCCGCTTCATGAGCTGGCGGCCGAGCAGCGCGACGCCGATAAGTCCGACGCCAGCAGAGACCGCCATGATCGTGTTGTACATCACTAGTACTGGCATTTTTTATTTGTTACTCGTACCTATTCATTAGAATACTCCCGCTGAGAGCGGTCAATTATGGAAAGTGGACATCTGCTATGGCTCCAGGCGCCCGTTACGTCGAGCTCTTCTTGGATTCGTACACGGCAGCCAGTATGGCGATCGCTACGGAGACGGCGGTAGCGATGTAGTCCTTGGCATGGAACACGTCCAAGAGGACCATGTTGGCGGCGATTATGAGCACGAGAAGCAGCACGATCTTTACGAGCGATCTCATGGTGACCCCTTAAGGTGGCTTTCAGAACTCCCAAAGTATCGATGCTCAGTACTTTCCAGCATCCAGGACCTCGAATCCATGGCTTTAATAACTTGAATCTAATCAAGTATGCACGGAGGCTCTAGAACAGGCGCAGGACGAAAAGCAGGCTTTGCGGCAAAAAATGCCGAGGAAGCTCGACGTTATCTATCCGAAAGGGTTGCTATGGAAATGGCTTCTTTGACAGATGCTCTTCTTAAGAAAGCTCTGGAGGGTGACATGAGAGCGATGCAAATACTTATGGACCGTGCCTGGGGCAAACCAAGGCAAGAGATTCAGTTAACGAGTAGAGAAGAGAAACAAGAGGTGAGTCCCCGTATCCTGGAGCTAGCGAGAAAGCTAAATTCAAATATTCAGGTTTGACCAGTCAAACTAGCTCTAGTAAGAAGTCCATATATAATGAAAGACAGAGAGATGTTTTTAGGTCAGCAGGATATTGTGGTTCAACTCCACACGCGGGAGCTGAGGCATCGTTAGTGGCAATGATTGTAGTAATTATCGCTTGTATGAAAAACAGCCTTGGTTGTATGAAAGTGTTTGGGGTCTCTGTGCTGTTTAAATCCCTGATTTCGGTAAATATCCTGCTTGCCTAAGTATGTCTCACTGCTGATTGAATACCCATCCTTGCTCACTAATAAAGCGAGAGAAATTCTTTGCAGGAACAGCTCCTCGCTGTGTGCACACATACGGAATCTTAGGATTATTTTGGTCTCCTCCAGATTCCATAGTAATTACCGGAATTTCCTTAACTTCAGCTAGTGCTACAACAAAAGGGTCGGCATGGTGGGGGCGTGGACGATTATAGTCTGCCATTTTCGGAAATGCAGAAAGCAATTCCTGAACCTTATTTAATTGGTCACCTTCCATTGGAATAACCGCAGTAAGGTGGTTTTCAAACCATTCTGTGAGGTCATCATCTCCATCCTTAATCTCTTGCCACACCAATTCTGGGCATATGATTATTCCTCCATCCATCATTTCTCCAATGGACTTCCATAGACCTGGAAAGTTTGCAGGCCAATAATATCTTCGCCAATTATCAATAAAGGCACTTGAATCAAAACAATATTTTTCGCGTGGGAATAGCTCGTTCATCTTCCTAATCTCTTTTCTACCGAATCAAAATGCTTTGGAGCTATGCCCAGGAAAGATGAGGCTTCGGTAAGGGTAAGGCGGTGGCTGTAGTACTGGTCAAAAACCAAGTTTGAATACGCACGTCCATTCCTAGCAACAACCTTAATATCGTAGGGTATTATGACTGGCTTTTTTTCTTTAGCCTCCTCTATCTTCCTCAGTTCTTCTCTCTCCTTTTCCCACTGAACTTGCTTGCTCTTATAGAAAGCAGGGCTTACGTGTCCAAGTTCTAAGAACCGTCTCAGAATCACATCCTTACTAACCTTAAATTTATTTCCAATGGTCCTTAGTTGGTCATCAGACCATTTGGTTTCATCTAGAGCTAGGAGAATCTTCGCTATATCATGTTCTAAAAGAGCGTCGGCAGGTACAAGGAACATTCCTGAGAATGCATTACAGAATCTTTCGATACCTGCCGACAAACGTGAGCTTCTGGGAAGTTCATCGTAGTTGCATATACCCGATAAGTTCAGCATTACGTGAGCCATCTCATGAAATAAGGAGAAGATTCTACCGACATCTGCATCGGCCGAATTCAACATTATTACGTAAGGCTTTTTATCAACTAATGAAAAGCCTCTTGCCTCATGCATATCCATTCGGTGTTGGAGGACATAAATACCAAGCCCTTCAACGGCTGATTTCCAATTAGTTAATGCAGACGAAACGTTATCCCATCCAAACTGGTCTTTAACGGTAATACCTAAAAGCTCACGCAATTCTTGAGTTGCATTTTCCAAATTAGCTCTAAGGGTAATACGCCTGAATGGATAGGTAATTGCACTAGAACTAAATTCGGCTCCTTTCTCTTGTGCCCATCTTGCTCTTCTAATAGCAGTGAGAGTATCGCTTGAGAATTCATCAGTCTCCATCCCGTAGACGGTTCTAAAGGCTCGTGGTGCCTTTGCGTCTGGTGGGATGGTAGGGAGCATTAAGGTGGCAGTAGTTCTCTTATAAATCTTTGCCAAGCTTATGAGTTGACTGAAAGTAGGTCGTGCTGAGCCATCTTCAAAAGCAGAGATTCTCTCGCTTGAAGTTTGAAGACCAGTTGCCACATCTTCAATAGACTTATTTATGCTTTCTCGGGCCCATTTCAGTACTTCTGGATTAACGGACACCTGTACTCGACTCATGACACAATAGTAATACCTTTTGACGGTATTTGTTCTAAGTCACATGGGAAAAGTAGAGTAATATCTCAATTTAAGACGAGGCATTGGCCATTAATCAGGCTACCTGTATAATCCCTCTTTTCAATCGTTGTACTACATTTGGGGTATGGGCTTAGCGTGACACTGTCAGATGCAGATTCAGAATTATCGACTCCTGAGCAGGTGACGGTGAACGTTGTTGGGCTATATATAATTCCGGTTGTCTGAGAACCTTTTGAAGCAAGTAGGGCTGGCGAAGAATTCAAGGTACAAGACGAGGAATTCTCCGACTTCCAACTAATAACAAACCCTTGATATGGGTCCGTTGCAGGAACTGATGTAACACTAACTGTTGTTTCTGCTATAGCTTTTGCTTTGGTTACAGAAGGGGTAACTGGTTCACTAGGTATAGTCACTATATCTGCTTTAGGCATCGATGGGCCTTCCACGGTTTCTTGTCTTTGACTATTCGTAACGATTGGCGATGTTGCTGCTTGGTTCGCGGGAAGAGTTTGTTGCGTCGACACTGGCTTAACCGGAACGACCACTTTAGTTTCTGTGCTTATGGAAGGTGAGGTCGGTTCTGTAGTAGAAGCAGTCTCTAAAGGTACTGAAATAGACTGTATTGGTTGTGTGTGGTGAATGCCGAATAGCGAAGATACCCCAATCGCGATTGAGGTAAAGAATTTCCCAAGGACAGTAAGCATATTTCTGATATGAGAGGAGTAATATCCCAATGGCAGATAGCAAAAAACCCGCCACAAGGGTGAGAGCTTGCGCCCTCCACCAAGGTTTCCCCTGGCGGCCTACGAAGACAGCCCCTTATGACGGGTTTTTTATCTTCGTAGGACTTGTCAGCCATGCCGAGGCTTACGCCGTCGGTTTAGGCCATTCTTATTCAGTTGTGGAGCACCTAATAGGCACTATAGCACTTCAGCTTGCAACGCTGTACGGCAGGTGTAAAATACGAGTAAGGACCTGAAAAGGCTCGCATTCCCTGAAATATGGGCTGGGATAGGAGAATACTCCATCCCCCGAGTAGCGAACGGGAAAAGCTGATGAGGCTTTTCCTGCTCCTGCTAGTCGAAGGAAGTAGGAAGAGTCTCTAGCGAGACTCTTTTGCTTTTTGTATCTTCATACCCTCGCAAACACCCAAAGCCCTTTCCTGGCTTTGCGGGTAGTTCTGCGAGGCTACCTGCAAAGGCAAGAGAGGGTTTATTAGCCCTCGCCCTCACGGCATGTCTACATTGCCACCACAGAGTGCCGAGCCGGTATCTACTTTAATCGGTGAAAGTATCGAGGCCATTCGCGACCTCGGAGACGCACTAGAGGCAGTCCATCGTCGACTGCTGCGGGAAGGCTATATACTTAAAGACGGTAAGTATGTCAAAGAATCTTAAGACCGAAGAGCAGATTTTGAAGGATATACAGAGCGGTAAGTACCGTGATTCTTACCTTGTCTACATAAGAAAAAGCACCGATGACGCAGAGAATCAGAAGAACTCTCTTGCTTATCAACGGGCTGAGATTGCACGATTTGCAGAAAAAGAAGGTCTAAAGATTGCCGGTCTAGCCATCAAAGGCTTTTGTATGGATGGCGTTATATCGGAAAGCCATTCTGGCTTCAAGGAAGATGAGATGCTGATTTTTGGTGAAGATGACACTACAGTTCAAATTCGTGTAGAGAGACCGAAGTTTCATCGCCTTGCCAAACTACTTCACGGAGGCTACTTCAAGGGAGCAATTTTCCTCTGTTGGGACAGAGCGAGCCGTAATAAGAGCGACAATGCCATCATTAACAGGCTTATAAAGAAGGGCGTTGATGTACGATTCGTTTTCGCTCAATACGATAAGACCAGCTCGGGCGAACTCCATCAAGATATCGATGGGATGTTTGCACAGCATCACTCTCGGGTAACGAGAGAAAAGGTCACGGCAACCATGCGTAATGCACGTAGTCGCGGTCTTTGTACACACCGAGCTCCTGTGGGCTATCTGAACGAGGGCAACATGCACTGGAAGCCGCAAGACCCCCAGAAGGCCCCAATCATTAAGACACTCTTCGAAATGGCCGCTACAGGCGAATGGAGTCTTGCCGACCTGACACGCTGGGCTATCGAGCAGGGTCTTACCATGCAGCCACAGCGTCGTCGCAGGACCCAAGAAGAGATATGGGAGGAGGATGAGAAGGGCGTACGAGCAGAAATTGAGGCGATATCGCGTCCGCCGGTTGTGAACTCAATCCACAAGATTCTAACGAATCCGTTTTATACGGGTCGGGTGCGAGGTAACGATGGTGATTGGATACCGAGTGTAAGCCACGACTATCTCATAGACGACTCAACATTCAGAGAAGTGCAGAATCAGTTGCAGAAGAAGAATAAATCGGTGCATTACAAACAGGTACTCGACCATCCTCTTCGAGGCATTGCTCGGTGTGGCAGTTGCGAACGAGTATATACCCCTTATGTCCAAAAAGGCATCGTCTACTACGGTTCGCGCTGCAAGGCGGGTTGTGAGAACGCACTCAAAAATATCAACTTTGAATTCATCGCTGACAAGGCAGGAGAGCTTATTGCCAAGTTATCGTTTACCGAGGACGAGTTGGCAGAGATTGATGCTCGCACAAGCACCGACATCGCTACACTTGATGCACGACGAATCAAGAAGTTGGAAGCTGGTGAGCGGAGGAAGAAAAAGATTCGAGAGGACCTAACCTATCTGAGCACGAACCGTCTGGCCTTGCTTAGCTCTGGAGCCTATACGCCCGAATCGTTGGTGGGAGAGATGAAAAAGCTCAACACCGAGCTCTCGGAGCTTAATGACGAAGAGGCCATCTCCGACATCTCGATGGCTGAAACAGTCAAAGAGTCTCTAAAGCTTTCAGAACTCCTTAAGAACATTGGGCAGATTTATGAATTAGCTAGTCCGCAGGAGAAGGATAGAATCATCCGTACAATCTTTTCAGAACTGTACTTCACCGAAAATACCTTGGAATATAAAGCCAAAAAGGGCTTTGAAGCCCTTTCTAGCCGATTTGATACTAATTGTGACCTCACGGGGAATCGAACCCCGATTTGATCCGTGAGAGGGATCTGTCCTAGCCGTTAGACGATGAGGCCGTCTGTCTGTGGAATATACCAAATAGCCGCGAAAATAAAAAGGCGGGGAGGGCAGGGGAACGGGAGACGGAGCGGCTCACGACAAAAGAAAAGCCTGGCGGACGGATGTACCGTACGCCAGGCGAAGGAAAGAGCAGCTAAGCCGGTATCTGTCCGGCCCGACTCAAGTGGTAATCGGCGGTGCTTTCGTGCGACCTGCTTCCTTCGTGGTCGCCGGCCGCATCGAGCTTGTGGGCGAGCGTCCGGAACAGTTCGGCTCGCCTCTGGTGATCATGCGGCCGGTAGTTCCGGTATACATGCCCCTTAGACTTCACAAGATCGTCCATCTAACGTCCTCCTCTTGCTTGAGATTTGCTATACCTTATACCATTGAACGCATTATGAATCCATGAATGAAGACGTGCATGCGCGGCGAACCTTTCGATATACTGGAGGCATGGCAGGGAAGCAGGCTATGAAGGAGAGACGGTACTGGCTCATGAAGTCTGAGCCGGAGAGCTACGGCATCGATCACTTGAAGGCGGACACGCGGACGGCCTGGACCGGCGTGCGGAACTTCCAGGCCCGCAATTTCATGCGCGACGGCATGCACGTCGGTGACCTCATACTCTTCTATCATTCGAATACGAAAGAGGCGGGCGTGTACGGCATCGCGAAGGTCGCAAGCGCGGCGCATCCGGACGAGACGCAATTCGATCCGAAGGGCCATTATTTCGAGCGCCGCGCGACGCGAGAGGAGCCGGTGTGGTACCTGGTGGATATCGCCTTCGTGAAGAAGCTGAAGCGGCCGGTACTCATTTCCGAGCTGCGCGCGGACGCCGCGACGCGGGGCATGCATATGCTGCGCGCGGGCAGCCGGCTTTCCGTGACGCCGGTCACGGAGCAGGAATACGAGCGCGTTCTCGCGCTCGCGGGAATGTGATAGGCTCGAAATAGAGGAGGACGCCATGAATGACACGCACGACGAGATTTCCTTGCCCGCACGCGTTCCGGAGCCTGGCTTCTATTACCACTACAAGCACGACCCGGACGCGACGGACCCGCAGCACCCGTACTGCGGCATCCAGAACTACGCGTACGAGGTCCGCGGGCTGGGGCTGTATACGGAAGACGACGGACCGGAAGACCGATTCCGCGTGGAATACCGGCCGCTGTATCCGTGGGCGCTCGTGTACCGGCTCGGGAAGCTGAACGACCATCGGCCGCTCAACATGTTCATGGAGACGGTCGTGAAGGAAGGGAAGGAGATTCTTCGGTTCACGAAGGTCGAGGACCCGAACGTTATCGCGCAGCTTACGGCGATACGCGACCGGATGTATCCGTAAGCGTATATTGTTTTCTCCAGAACCTGAACGGGCCGAGCATCATATGCCGGCCCATTTTTGTACGATGTATTGAAAGCGCGAAGCCGGTCGTGCCGAGTTCCTGCGCGAGCCGTGAGGCGAAGGTGCGCATATACGTGCCCGATGCGCAGGCGATGCGGAGCGTGAGCATGGTAAAGATGCGTGGCGCGGATGCCTGCGATTCGGGTTCGGCTTCCAGTTTCTTAAATGCCTCTTCCCATCGAGCGCGGATATCGTCCTGCCGGAAGTCGGCGCCGTGCGTCTTGCGCGGGTCGTCGCTCCGCGGCACGTGCGCAAGGAGTGCGCGGACTCGCTCGCGCAGCGCGTCCGCATCGAGGTGCTGCACGCCGAGCAGCTCCGCGCGATAGACGGTCTCGTCGTGCTCGGGGATCGTAATGCTGCCGAGCGTGCCTTCGAGCGCGTACTGGAAAAGAGGCTTGCCGCTCACGGCCTTCGATGAGAAGGCGGGGTAGGGGACGCGATGCGTCCCTGAAAGACAGCGAAGCGCGCCCAAGATAGCCCTGTTTTCTAGACGCGACTGAGTCGCGTTTAGCGTTGTGAGCCCTAAGGCGTCTCCGGTATCCGTCGACGCATCGAGTACGACCTCTACCTCGTATTCCTTATCTAGACCCGTGTACGCGTCGCGCCGCTTGCACTCGTCGCCGAGTAGCACGAGGAGCGCGCCGGAGGCCATGGGATCGAGCCGGCCAGCGTAGCTGGCCGGCATATCGGCATAGTCAGGGTTCGCCGCCTTCCATGCCGTGAGCGCCTCGAGCGGCGTCTCGCCGACCTTCTTATCGAGCACGACGTACGTTCGCATCCCGCCAGTGTACCAGCATGCGCCGAAGCCGCCTTCGCGGCGGGAATAGGAAAAGGACCGCCGAAGCGGTCCTTGTTCAGTAGTCGGCGCATCTCGAGTCAGTACATCTCGGGAGGATAGGTATCCTCATTCGATGACCGGGCGTTCTCGTAGAAGCTCCGTTCGTGCATCTCCTCGTCGACGGCGCGGAGCGCGTCCTCGCGGTCGCGCTCTTCCCGCCGCTTCCGCGCCGAGGCATAGCCGCCGGCGCGCCCGAGACGGGAGAGCGTCGACGTGTCGTTCTCGTAGATCGCCTTCAGGACTCCTGAAGGCCGTGCTGCAGAGGCCATTGCGTTTCTCCTTACAGGATGAAGCGGTACTGACGCTCGTCAATGTCGAGCGTTACGTAGTCCTTGATGCGTTCGGTCGGCGTCCGCTTCTGCGGATGCTTCGCGGGACGGTTGGCAATCATGCGCATCAGGTTGCCCATCTTGCCGAGCGCGCCGGAGTAGGCGCGATAGAGCGCCTGGTCGCGATGCGTACGCTGCGGCAGCCGGCCGTCGAGCGCCCACGCGCGTGCCTTGGCGAACGTGCACTTCAAGTGCGCTCGCCGCGCTCGCGTGCGGTCGTAGAGAAAGACTAAGGTTTCGCGGTTGAGATTGATGCCGAAGACCATTTCCCCGTACGCCAGTCCGGCTTCGATGACCGACTCCGGCAAGGGAGGCAGGGAATTCATTCTGCGTGCCATTCACGCCTCCTCTTGTGACTGAGTGGGATTCTGGAGATATAATCCCGTAAAATACGGGATATGTCAAGGCTAGGCGAGCAGGGAATCGACGACCTCCTTCACGAGGGAGCCGTCTGCCTGGCCCTTCAGCTGGCCCATGACGGCGCCGGTAAGCTTGCCTGCGCCGCTCTTGTCAGATACGCCTAATTCGGCCATTTTCGCCTTCACAGCCTCTTCTACCTGCTCGCGGCTCATCTGGGCCGGCAGGAGGGCCTCGATGACGGCCAGCTCCTCTTTCTCCGGCTCGGCGAGCTCGGGGCGGCCGCCGGCCTCGTATTGCTGGATGGAGTCCTTACGCTGGTTCGCGGCGCGCTTGAGCACCGTGAGCGCCTCGTCGTCGGCGAGGAATTCGTCGGGCTTTCGCTTCTTCGCGACGACCTCGTTCGTCATCGCCGTCGCCAGCGAGCGGTACGTACGGAGCTTTACCTGGTCTTTGGCGCGCATCGCGTCCATGATGCCGCCCTTGATCGATTCGTGGATTGCCATAGAGATTCTCGGATTATGCTCCGATTTTACCATGCGCTTGCCTGCGGGCTATAATGGCGGATATGACTCCGCTCGCCATCGCCCTCATCATTCTCGCCTTCATCCTCGTGCAGGGCATCGGCCTCTATCTCCTGGCCAAGCGCCAAGAGAAGGCGATGGAGGCGCTCGCTCCCGCGAAGGACGACACGGGCCTCCTGATGCTCCAGAAGCAGCTCGAGAGCCTTGAGCGCTCTTTGGACAGCCGCATGGCGGAAAGCCAGCGCACGGTAGGGGAGACCCTCCGCTCCCAAGCCGAGAACATGCAGAGCTCGAGCGCGCAGACGGCGAACCTCATCAGGGAGATCACGCAAGAAATCACGAGCGTGAAGGAGATCGGCCGCGAGACCGGTAAATTCGCCGAGCAGCTGAAATCGCTCCAGGACATCCTGAAGAACCCGAAGCAGCGCGGCATCCTCGGCGAGTACTATCTCGAAACGACGCTCAAGAACGTCCTCCCGCCCGACGGCTACCGTATCCAGTATCCGTTTTCTAACGGCGAGATAGTCGACGCCGCCGTCTTCGTGAACGAGAAGATAGTCCCTATCGACTCGAAGTTCTCGCTCGATAACTACAATCGCCTCATCAACTGCGAGCCGTCCGAGCGCGCAGGGTTCGAGAAGACCTTCGTGAACGACCTCAAGCTGCGCATCACGGAAACGGCGAAATATATCCGGCCCGAAGAGGGGACCATGGACTTCGCCTTCATGTTCATCCCGTCGGAAGGCATCTACTACGACCTCCTTACGAATCAGGTGGGAAGCGGCGAGGACGAGAACCTCATCCAGCGCGCGGCGGCGCGGCACAAGGTCATCATCGTCTCGCCGACCTCGTTCCTCGCGTACCTGCAGACGGTGCTTATCGGCCTCAACGCGCTCAAGATAGAGAAGCGGGTCGAAGAGATACAGAAGCGCGTCGGCGAGCTCGGCAAGCATATCAGCGCGTACCAGGAATACCACCGGAAGCTCGGCACGACGCTCGGCACGGCCGTCTCGCACTTCAACGCGTCGAACAAGGAGCTCGGCAAGATCGATAAGGACGTATACCGCATCGACGGCAGCAGGATAGGCATCGAGGCCATGGCGCTCGACAAGCCGGCGGCGGACGAGGACTAGGGGAAAACGGCTGTATTTGACCGAACCGGTCTATTTTTGTAAAGTCAGGGCAGGACTTGGCACCAAAAGGAGATACCGATGAGCAAGCCCGTACGGCAGGCCATCGGCCTGCTCCAGCTACTCTCGTTCTTGTACAGCATCCTCTTCCTCTTGCACGTCTCGGCGAACGAGCTGCAGGCGACCATGCCCGTCAGGATGACCGGTCTCGAGTCACTCGGGGCCATGTTCCTGCTCGTGTGGATATGCGTCGTGCTTTCGAGCGGCGGCCGGCTCATCCGGGAAGGCCGTCCGGCCCGCGGGCTGAACGCCTTCGCGCTCATCCTGTATACGGCCGGCATCGTGCTCATCCTGCACTTCATGCCTGCCTACCATGGCGTATTGCTTATACGGTATGGCGGCTGGATGTTCGTGCTCGCGCTCACGCCCTTGATGAGCGTCGCGGATATCGTGCTTCCGCCGTACCGGCAGAAGCCGCCGAGCCTCGCATGAGGGAATTGGACAAGGCCGCCGCAGCGATCCTGCGACGGCCTTGCGTTTTATGGGAAATCCCTTAGAATGGCCCTATTATGGAACTCGCAGTAATCAAGACCGGCGGAAAGCAGTACGTCGTATCGCCGGGCGCGACTATCACGATCGAGAAGCTCGGTCGCCGTTCGAAGACCCAGGACCTCAAGAAAGGGGATTCCGTCACCTTCGACGAAGTCCTTATGACCGATGACGGCAAGAAGCTCGCCATGGGCAGCCCCCTGGTTTCAGGCGCGAAAGTCTCCGGCACGGTCCAGTCCGTCGGCCGCGCGAAGAAGGTCGAGGTGGTGAAGTACAAGGCGAAGAGCCGCTACCTCAAGCGCCGCGGCCACAAGCAGCCGCAGATCAAGGTGAAGATAGACACGGTCGCGTAAGGAAGAGCCGCCCCGAAGGGACGGCTTCTTCGTTGCCCTGCGTGCCATGCTAGGATGGGCTCATGGAAGGATTCGAATTCACGCGGCGGAGCGAAGCTAAGGAGTCGCTGCCGGAAGCCACGGCGGACGATTTCGCCGATTCTCCCGAACTGTACGGCATGCTGCGCCGCCTGCCCGCGGAACTCCAGGGCACGCACGCCGCACGCATGAGCGACATGGACGATGGCGACGCGTTCTCCTACATCCGCGACGTGCTCGAGAAGCGCGACATGGCCGTGCGCGAGTCGGTCGTGAGCGATGCGAGCGTCGAGCCGTATTTCAACGAGCACCAGGAAGAGATATGGAAGCACCTGGAGACGGACGTATTCACCGATACGCAGAACCTGCTCGGCGCTGGCCAGACGGCGCGCATCAAGGAGTTCGCCCTCGAGCAGGACGGCGGCGAAACGCTGCCCATGGCCATCAAGTACCTCGTGACGCCGACGGCGAAGACGCTTTCGGTGAGCGGCGAGCACGACCTTATCCGCGAAGTCGAGCGGGTGCGCGCCATCGAGCTCGCCGAGAAAGAGCAGGAGAGCAAGGTGCCGCATGTGCGCGTCCCGCACCCATATTTCTATTACAAGAAAGGCAAGATCCAGTGCTACGGCATGGAGCGCATCGACGGCATCGATCTCGAGCAAGGAATCAACGGGACGGTGGACGAAGAAACGCGTGCGGAGCTCCGCACGGCGCTTGCCGGCATCGACCGGCACGCGCTGATGCAGGAACTCGACCTCTTTTTCGATACGATGCATGAGATCTGCATCCACGGCGACATGAAGCCGGCGAATATCATGGTGAACAAGGAAGGCCGCTTCTACGTCATCGATTTCGGGCAATCCACGCTCGTGAACGACGTGGACGACAAGTCGCGCGACGCGCTCGAAGTGCTGAAAGGGGATGATAAGGAGAACGCGCAGCGTTCGATACGCCAGTTCCTGGACGCGCTCGAGGTGTAGGGCCGCGCGGAGCGCGGCCCGGGCTAGGTCTCCTTGCGGTTCGCGAAGGCCGCGGAAAGCGTCTCCTTGTCCGCGTACTCGAGTTCGGAGCCGGTCGCGAGGCCGCGGCCGAGCTCGAAGAGCTTCAAGTGCCCGCGCAGCGGCTGGAGCAGGGAGCGGATGTGCTCGCTGGTGTGCTCTCCTTCGCTCGTCGCCGAGAGGGCGAGGATAATCTCCTCGAGGCCGGCCGTGCTCCGGCGCTCCACGCGCTCGACGAGCTCGCGCTCGCGGATGGCGCCCTTGCCGGAGAGGGTGAGCACGCCGCCGAGCACGAAATACCGGCCGCGATACGTGCCGGCACGCTCCATGGCGAGGAGGTCCTGGTCGCGCTCGACGAGCATGAGCTGCGCGTCATTGCGCGACGAATCCGAACAGTATAGACAGAGCTCGCCGGCGCCGCTCCAGAAGCGGCGGCACTCGGCGCACTGCTTCACGGAGCCGCCGATGGCCTGGATGAGCTCGGCGAGACGTGCGCGGTCGCTTCCGCTCGCGGCGAGGAGATGATAGACGAAGCGTTTCGCCTGGCGCGGCCCGATGCCGGGGAAGCGCTCGAAGGCGCGGGCGAGTTCGTCGACGCGGTCCATCTTGTAAGAATACTAGAGGGTAGGAAGGGTGTCCAAAGAGAATATAGATGAAGGTTGCGAGACCTCAGAATTTATCCTATAGTCCTGTCAGAAAGGGAGGTGTTGTTATGGTATACGGAATCTATAAAGTCGCTATGGCGTTTCTGGTCCTGCTGTGCATTGTCTTAGCTGGATACCTCTGGTTCACGCAAGGCGCGAATATGAATTCTATTATGATACTCCTGCTCGCAATCAGTATCGAACTCGCTGAGATTTCCCGAACTTTAGCACGAGGCTTCACCGCTCGCGTTAACTAGAGAGAGAGATCGGAAGTCTCTTAAATAAGTACCGCTCGCAGATGGTTTCTGTGAGCGGTTTTTTTGCAGTGTGGTAAGTTCGAACTAGCTTCTAGACAAGAGAAGCGAGTATAGGGACGAGCGCGGCCAGCGCGATGATGGCCCAGACGAGATTCAGCCAGAAGGGCTGCATGTCGCGGCGGTACCACGTCTGGATGGCAACGGCTGCGGAGCCGGTGAAGTTGAAGAATTGGTACCAGAAGCCCTGCGGAGAGAGGAGTGACGCGCTCACGGCCGCGTACGCCAGGACGACGGCGATGACGCCGTACCAGCCGAGCCATTCGATGCCGGCGTTCTTCTTCTCGGGGACGGTCGCGGACAGCGAAGGCATACTAGAATTCATCAGAAAGTTGGCCGTACCCGGACTTGTCGACCGGCATGTAGCTGGTGCGCTTGTCGTCGAAGTAGAGCTCGATGCGGCCGGTAGGGCCGTTGCGGTGCTTCTCGACGAGGATCTCGGCGATGTTCTTGCGGTCGCTGTCTTCCTTCGTGCGGTCCTCGCGATGGATGAACATCACGACGTCGGCGTCCTGCTCGATCGAGTTATGTACGAGCATATCTCCCGCAACGAAATTATGCGTTCCCGGAACCGTCGCATCGTATACGTCTTCGATGCCGAGCGGGGTGATGGAGGAAATTTCATCCCAGTAAAGATCGGACTCGGCGAGATGCGTGAGCGCGCTGCTCTTGAGCGCAGTGGCGACCTTTGCGAGACGCGTGCGCGAGACGCTGGTGGCCGTGAGCGCCGAGCCGTTATATGACGTCTGGAGCTCGCGCGCTACGTCTCGCCAGCTCATGCCTGCCGTGTCCTTCTCGTGCGCGACCAGACCCCATACTTCCTGCGGGATAGTGTCGGTGTTCGGAAGCGGCGCGATCCCCGCAAGCGCCCTCTGGAGTTCTTTCACGATGGCGCCGCGCGCGCCGTACGAACCGACGAGCTCGAGGAAGCGCTGCTGCACCGGCGTGCTCTGGACGGTAACGTGATAGCAGGCGCGATGGCCGTTTGCATTGGGTACCGTCCGTATCGAGCTCCAGATACCCAGTCGCAGGAGAAGGTGCTGAACATCCTCAGCCAGGCCATGGCTCGTCGTTGCATAATAGATCGCAGCAGACGGCTTGCGGCCCGGGAGCTTCTTCCACGAGATGTTGCCGTCGGTCGCCCAGAGATGGTGGAGGAACAGCTGGATGGACTTTGAATCTGAGGCGAAGACCGCTTGCGGGATGCGCTTTTCGTACGAACGGACGCGTTCGATGCCGAGCGAACGGTACCAGTCCGTAATAGGGTGATGCGTGCCGTGCGTAAGGCGGTACGGGGAAGGGAGATACGTATGCCACCAGTTCTTCTGCTTGACGCGGCGCGGGGTTATGCGGAAGAGCTCGCGCGCGGCCTTCTCGACGGCATCAAGGTTCTTCGGATCGGCGCTGGTGTAGTGGATCGGCTGCCTCGGAAGCACGCAGCCGTCGCCGAGCAGATGCGCGAGGAGCGTGAGCTCGTTCACCGAGAGCAGGGAAGGCGCGTTCGTTGCGGCGAGAAGGCGCGGCGTCGCGAGACGCTGGCCTTCCTCGAGCGCGTCGAGGCGTTGCCATCCTTCCATGGTGAGGAACCTATGGTTTCCAGATGCTTTTATCTTCCTGCCGCTCCGAAGCGTCATTTCGAATACTTCTTTCCTGCCGCTCGGGAATATCTTCGACGCGAGCATGGGACGGAGCTGATATGCGGCATCCATGGAGACGACAGGAACGTTCGTCAGGCCGACGAGGTCTTTGATGGGTATGCGCTCGCCCGTATCCGCGCGCTGAATAAGCGTATCGCCGGTAATGCAGCCGGAATCGCGGAGGTCGGAGAGGCGGGGCTTGCCGCCGCGCTGCTCGACGGCGCGGGAAAGCTGGGAGAGGGCGAGCACGGGCACTTCGAGCTCGCGGGCGAGCGACTTGAGCGAGCGCGAGATCTCGGTGACCTGCTGCACCATGGAATCGGAGGCTTTGGTGTTCGTCGGCGCCATGAGCTGGAGGTAGTCGACCACGATAAGGCCGATGCCGCGCTCGCGCTTCAGGCGGCGTGCGACGGCGCGCATGGCGAGGATGTTGTTGCCCGGCTTGTCGTCGATATAAATGGGGGCCTTGGAGAGCGTCTCGAGCGCGTCGCGGATGCGCTCGAAGTCCTGCTCGTCGCGCACGTTGCCGGTGCGCAGCTTCCAGGAGTTCACGTACGATTCCGCCGAGAGCATGCGGTCGACGAGCTGCTCGGCGCTCATCTCGAGGGAGAAAATGCCGACGGGGATGTTATGGCGAACGGCGGCATTGCGGGCGATGTCGAGCGCGAGCGACGTCTTACCGACGGACGGACGGGCGGCGAGGATGACGAGGTCGGACTTATGGAGGCCGGAGAGGAGGTTGTCGAGGTCGGGATAGCCGGTCGGTACGCCGCGGATGGTATCGTCCTGGCCCGAATTCGCTTCGATGCGCTCCCAGGCGTTCTCGAGCTTCTCGCCGATGGCGATGAACTTGTGCGTCGCCGACGCGTTGCCGATGGCGTAGATGCGCTTCTCGGCGTCGTCGAGCACTTCGGCCGTGTCGCGGCCTTCGTCGTACGCGGCCTCGGCGATCTCTCCCGAGGCTTCGATGAGCGCGCGCATGATGTGCTTGCGCGAGACGAGATCGGCATAGTGGGAGAAGTTCCCGGCGGCCGGCGCAGCGCTCGTGAGTTCGGCGATGTAGGCGCGGCCGCCGCAGCGCTCGAGGAGGCCTTTCGACTGGAGGCGCTCGGAAAGGGAAAGAAGGTCTATCGGCTCGCCGCGGTCGGAGAGCTCGCGCATCGTCTCGAAGATGGTGCGATGCTTCTCGGCATAGAAGGAATCGGGACGGACGGTGTCGGAGATGTCATGGATAGCTTCCGGCTTGAGGAGAAGGGCGCCGAGGAGGCCGCGTTCGGACTCGAGGCTCTGCGGCGGGATGCGTACCACGGTGTCGGACATTACCTTCCATTGTATCGAAGGCGGCGTTGAAATGCACAGGGCGCGGCCGGAGGCCGCGCCCGTCCTCTATTTCCTATGTATTCTGGGACCGCCAGCCGTGTCTTCCACAGCATATCCACTCTTCTCGATGTGGATACGCAGCTCGTCGGCGCGCGCGAAGTCCTTGGCCGCGCGCGCCTCCTCGCGCTCCTGCGCGAGCTTCCGTATCTCTTCGGGGATGGGCGGCGTCTTCACCTCGGGCGCATGCGGCGGGTTCGTGAGCGAGAGGCCGAGCACCGCTTCCGCCGTCTCTATCGCGCCCCATATCTTCTTATGCGAAAGGTCCTCGTCGCGGACGATCTCCCAAAGGGCGGCGATGACCCGCGGCGTGCCGAGGTCGTCGGCAGCGAGCGCGCGGATGCGCTCGCTCGCGTCCCCGTATGCGGTGATGCCGTTCGCGTCCTTCTTCGCCGCGCTCGCGATGCGCCAGAGGCGCGAGAGCGCTTCGCCTGAAGCTGCGAGCGCGTCCCAGGAGAAGGAGAGCGGCGTGCGGTAGTTGGCCTGCAGGAAGAAATACCGCAGCGCGAGCGGGTGATAGCCCCGCTCGACGATATCGGAAAGGTAGAGCGCGTTGCCGACGGACTTGCCGATGCGTTCCTCGTCTATCGTGAGGAACGCCGAATGCAGCCAGTAGCGGACGAAGGCGCTATGGTTCGCGCACTCGGACTGTGCTATCTCGTTGTTGTGGTGCACGGGAATATGGTCCATGCCGCCGGTATGGATGTCGAGCTCGGAACCGAGGAGCGCCTTGCTCATCGCCGAGCACTCAAGATGCCAGCCCGGGAAGCCTCGCCCCCAGGGGCTCGGCCATTCCTGCTGGCGCACGACGCCGGCAGGCGAGAACTTCCAGAGCGCGAAGTCGGCGGGGTTGCGCTTCTCGGCGTTCTCCTTGATGCGTCCGCGTCCGGAGAGCGCGATGCGGTCGGCGACCGTGCTCGCCGTGCCGTTCTTCAGGTGCTCCTGCGGGATGTTCCCGAGCTTCCCGTATCCGGGGAAGGTGCTCACGTCGAAATAGATGCCGTCATGCGTGCGGTACGTATGGCCCTCCGCCTCGAGCGCCTGGACCATCGCGATCTGCTCGGGGATGTACTGCGTGGCGCGCGGGAAGAGGATGGCGTCTGGCGATATGTTGAGGGCCTCGATGTCTTCCAGGAAGAGCCGCGTGAAATGGTCGGCGATATCGGGCGCGTTGCGGCCGCTTTCGCGCGCGCTCTTCTCCATGCGGTCCTCGCCCTGGTTCGCGTCGCCTTCGTTATCGCCGGTGAGGTGGCCGACGTCCGTGATGTTGATGACGCGGCGTACGCGGATGCCGTTCTGGGCGAGCACGCGTGCGAGCGTGTCGCTCATCACGTACGGGCGGAGATTGCCGATATGCGCGCGGCTGTAGACGGTCGGCCCGCAGGAATACATCGCCGCCTGGCCGGGGCGCAGCGGCACGAAGGCCTGCTTCTGCCCGCCCAGGGTGTTCGTCAGGAATACGGTGCCTGGACGCAGTTCTTGGGGTGCGCGGGAGAACGGCCACATATGCGTCTACCGTACCATAGCGCTATATCCAGCGCTTCCACTTGAAGTACCCGAGCAGCGCGAGCACGCAGACGAGCATGATGCCGACGAGCAGCCAGAATCCGCCCTCCGTGTTCGAGAAAGGAATGCCGGCGATGCTCATGCCGAAGACGCCCGTGATGACGGTGAGCGGCACGGCGACGAAGGTGATGATGGTGAGGCGCTGGATGATCTCGTTCTGCGCCGTCGAGAGCAGGGAATCGTTCGTATCGCGCAATTCGGCGGCGACTTCGCGGTACGAGGAGACGACGGTCGCGGCATGGTCGTGCTCGCCCTCGATGTGCGCGACGTGCTCCTCGAACGTGGAGCCAAAGAACGCCGGAGCCGTGAGCTGCGAGAGGAATTCGCGCAGCGGCTCGGCGTGGCGCTTGAGCGTCGTGTCGAAGCGCAGGAGTACGCGGCCCACGAGCGAGATGTTCCGCACCGTCTCGCGTTCGCGGCCGCTGAAGATGTCTTCCTCGATGCGCTCGAGCATCTTCGCGAACTGTTCGACCTCTTCGGTGATGGCGGCGTACATTTGGCGGAGGATGCGCTCGAGCAGGTCGGCGGTGGTCGGCTTGCGCTTGGTGATGCCGAGGAGCTCTTCCGACTCGAAGACCTTGTGCAGGTTGTGGATGGTCGTGATGACCTCGTAGCGGCAGGTCACGAGGAATCCTTTCCCGACGATGAAGTCTATCTCCTGGTTCTTCGCGCCGCCGTGGGGATCGGTGGTAGGGAAGTGAAGCACGAGGTACACGTATTTCTCCGTATCGACGACGAGCGGGTACGGCGTGGGAGAGATGATCTCTTCCTCGATGCGCGCGTCGATGCTGAATTCGGTGATAACGTCTTCGAGCTCCTGGCGGGCCGGAGATTCCATGTCAATCCACGTGATCCCGCTGTGCGTATGGCGCGTAATCATATGTGCCCATGGTATCATGCGTATACCTATGGATGAGGGCATCGAGGAACAGCATCTTTTCGAAGAAGAGGCTCCGGAAGGAGTCTCTTCTTCGCGTCTGTCTGCCAGCACGAGCCGTCGCCTGCGCGCCGGCGCGGTCTTCGCGATCGTGCTGGTGCTCGGCTTCGTCGGCGGGCTCGTCGTCGGCGCGGAAGGGAACGGGTCGAAAGTGCTCTCGAACATCCCGCTGATCGGCGACGGCCTCGACGCGACGCCGGACCCGTCCCTCGATTTCAGCGATTTCTGGAAGGTATACAACGTGCTCCAGTCGCGCTTCGTGCAGACGCACGCATCTTCGACGCCGGCGACGGCGCAGAGCGAGATGTACGCCGCTATCCAGGGCCTCGTTACGGCGTATGGCGACCCGTATACCGTCTTCTTCCCGCCTGAGCAGGCGAAGATGTTCCAGGACGACATCTCCGGCAACTTCAGCGGCGTCGGCATGGAGATCGGCGTCAATGACGACGATGTGCTGACGGTCATTGCGCCGCTCAAGGGCACGCCGGCGGACAAGGCAGGCATCGAAGCAGGCGACCTCATCCTCGGCATCGACGGCACCTCGACCGAGGGCATGTCCACCGACGAGGCAGTGAAGCTCATCCGCGGCGAAAAGGGTACGCCCGTGACGTTCCAGCTTTCGCGCGATGGTGCGGCGAAGGAAATAAAGGTCGTTCGCGACACTATCGAGGTGCCGAATATCGAATACGGGTACGACGCGAAGACAGGCGTCTATACTATTGCGCTCTACGAGTTCACCGCGAACTCCGCCGAGCAGTTCGATACGGCGTTCCGCGCCTTCCAGAAGTCGGGAAGTACGAAACTCATCATCGACCTTCGCGGGAATCCGGGCGGCTACCTCGACGCGGCCGTGAGCATGGCGAGCCACTTCCTTCCGAAGGATGCCACCGTCGTCACCGAGGATTACGAGGGTCACCAGCAGAACATCGTGCACAAGAGCACGGGCTCCGGCGGGCTGCCGGCCGGCACGAAGGTCGTCGTCCTCATCAACCAGGGCTCCGCGTCCGCATCCGAGATTTTCTCCGGCGCGCTCCAGGACAACCACGCCGCGACGCTCATCGGCACGCGCTCCTTCGGCAAAGGCTCGGTCCAGGAGCTTGTGAGCGTGGGCAAGGCATCGCTCAAGGTCACGGTCGCGCGCTGGCTTACGCCGTCGGGCCGTTCCATCTCCGACGGCGGCCTCACGCCGGACATCCAGGTCGACATGACCCAGAAGGATGCCGCCGCAGGGGAGGATCCGCAGAAGGCGCGCGCCGTCGAATTCCTCACCACCGGAAAGTAACCCAAACGCTATGGAACCATGCGACCCCGCATCTCCTGCTCCGCTTAGGGCGCGGTTCGCGAGTTTCTTCCGCTGCTTCGGCCCCGGCCTCATCACCGGCGCTGCCGATGATGATCCGTCGGGCATCGCGACGTACTCCCAGACAGGCGCGCAATTCGGGCTGGGCATGCTCTGGACGTCCCTCTATCAGATACCGCTCCTGATCGCCGTACAGGAAGCCTGCGCGCGCATCGGCGCGACGACCGGCAAAGGCCTCGCCGGCGTCATCCGCGAACGATACAACCGCGCCATCCTCACGTGCGTGGTAGGGCTCGTCATCGTCGCGAATACTATCAATATCGGCGCGGATATCGGCGCCGTCGCGGAAGCGGTGCGCCTGGTCGTGAACATCCCGTTCGCGGTCGTCGCTATCGCCGCTGCGTGCGGCATCGTGCTTCTCGAGGTGTTCGTGGGCTATGAGAAATACGCCCGTACCTTGAAATGGTTCGCGCTCGCGCTCCTTTCGTATCCGATAACGGCGCTTATCATCCATGAGCCATGGGGAGAGATCCTGAAGGCGACGTTCATCCCGCATATCCAGCTCGATTTCGCCTTCCTGTTCATCATCACCGGCGTCTTCGGCACGTCCATATCGCCCTATATGTTCTTCTGGCAGGCCTCGCAGGAGGTGGAAGAGGAGCTTTCGCACCATCTTCCCGTCGAGGAAGGGAAGCCCGTGCTTCCGCGCACCTGGCTACGCAATATCCGCATCGATACGGTGACCGGCATGGCTGCCGCGGAGATCACGCAGTGGTTCATCATCATCGCGACGGCGACGGTGCTCTTCAGCCATGGGGTGACGAACATCGCGACGGCGGCGGATGCGGCACGCGCGCTCGAACCGTTGGTGCAGTCGTTCCCGCACGCCGGACAGCTCGCGAAGGCCATCTTCGCCATCGGCATCATCGGCCTCGGCCTGCTCGGCATCCCGGTGCTCGCGGGGTCCGCAGGATACGCTGCGTCAGAATCGCTCGGCTGGCCGGAAGGGCTCTCGAAGCGGTTCTCCGAGGCGCGCGGCTTCTATATCGTCATCATCGCCGCGACCTTTATCGGCCTGCTCATCAATTTCATCGGCATCGACCCGTTCCGCGCGCTCGTGCTCACGGCCGTCTTCAACGGCATCGCCGCCGTTCCGCTGCTGTTCGTCATCGCGCGCATCAACGGCCGGAGCGACATACTCGGCGAGAACCGGGGAGGGGCGCTCTCTCGTACGTTCGTCTGGCTGACGTTCGCCGTCATGGGATTGGCTGCCGTCGCGATGTTCTGGGCCATGGCCGCCTGAGCGTGGGGCCGTTTGCGCCGATGAAGGCGAGACGGTAGGATGTATCTCATATGAAAGTCGTACTACTCAAAGACGTGAAGCATATGGGCCGGGCAGGAAGCGTGCAGGAGGTCTCCGACGGCCACGCGCTCAACCTGCTCATTCCGCGCGGCTTCGCCGCGCTCGCGACGCCCGCAGCGATGAAGCGCGCGGAGGTCGCCGCAGCGGCCGAAGACACGCAGCGCGCGCTCGATAAGAAGCTCGTCGAGGAACGCCTCGCCGCACTCGCCGATGGCGCCCTTACCATCACGAAGAAGGCGAACGAGCAGGGCCACCTGTACGATGCCGTCGACGCGAAGGATATCGCCGAGGCGGCGCAGCTTCCGGTCGATGCTATCGACCTCGAGAAGCCCATCAAGGAAACCGGCGAGTTCGAGATCCCGGTATCGTTCGGCGAGGATTTCGGCACGCTGAAGCTCGTCGTCGCGGCAGAGTAGGGAACGCGGCCGGCACCGGCCGGATACGGAAAGCCGCAGGCGGAGCCTGCGGCTTTTATAGTCTTCGCTTCAGCGATTCGAATATCTTGAGCGAATTGCGCCAGTGCGTGCGTTCTTCCGGCGTGAGGTCGATAGAGCGCGCGAACTCGCGCGTGCATCGCTCGAGGCATTCGTCGCAGATATAGCTCACGGGCGTCCTGAGATTCGGGTTGCCTTCTATCAGCTTCCGGACGTCCTTCCGGCCTTTCCCGCAGAATGAGCAATGGATATCCCGCATGCGCGCCTCCATCAACGAGCCCCTGCGGATATCATGCAGCCCGCACGCCATATATGCAAAACCCCAGGATCTATGATTCTGGGGTTTCTCCACAGGAATGCCCTATCCCTAGCTTATGCTGCTGCAACGACGTCGACGACCTTGCGGCGTACGACGCGGCCGTCGAAATTGGTCTTGCGCTTGTCGCGGAAAGAGACGCTGCCCGAGGCGACGGCGTAGAGCGTGTGGTCCTTGCCGACCTTCACGTTCTTGCCTGCCATGATCTTCGTGCCGCGCTGGCGGACGATGACCATGCCCGGGCGGGCTTCCTGGCCGTCAGCGAGCTTCACGCCGAGATACTTCGGTTGTGAGTCGCGCCCGTTCTTCGATGATCCGCCGGCTTTTGTATGTGCCATATCTGCTATTCTTTACGTACGATGAATATACCAGATACGGCGGTTTGGGACAAGGCTGGATGGACCGGCGGGATAGGGAAGGGGACCCTGGCGGCAGGCGCAGCCGCCCTGCTCCTCATCGCTGCGCTCTGCTTCCTGGCAGGCCGGCAGGCGGCCCTGGAGAACCGTCCTGCGGGGGATGCGCTCTGGATAGAGCAGCTGCCGGAGGACGAGCTGCCGGCCCAGAGGGCGGCAGACGCTACGGAGGCCGCAGGGACGCCTGTGCACGCCGGAGCGGGGGACTCTGTCGCCTCGCCGCCGTCAGGAGCTGCAGCGGCTGCGCTGCCCGCTACCGGCTCGGCCGAGGGCGCCTACGTCGCTTCCAAGAACGGCACGAAATACTACCTGCCGAGCTGCTCGGGAGCGAAGCGCATCAAGGACGAGAATAAGGTGTGGTTCGCCACGGCGGCCGCCGCTGCAGCGGCCGGATACGAACCGGCGGCGAATTGCGGAGGCCTGTAGCGTGCATGAGCGTAAGCTATACTGAGAGCAATGATATCGCTTGATGTTGAGAGCAGCGGCCTGGATCCGCGCACGTGCTCCATTCTCTCTCTCGGCGCGCTCGACACCGACGATCCGACGAACCAGTTCTACGACGAATGCCGTGCGTGGGAGGATGCTGAGGTTAACGACGAAGCCCTTGCCGTGAACGGATTCAGCAGGGAAGAGATAGGCCCTGACAGCGGCAAGAAGACGGAAGCGGAGCTCATCCGCGATTTCGTCGCCTGGGCGACCGGCCGGCCGCAGAACCGCACGCTCCTGGCGCAGAACGTGCCGTTCGACCTGGGCTTCGTGCAGGCGGCCTGCAAGCGCGCGGGGATAGAATCGCCGTTCGCGCATCGCGCGCTCGACCTGCACACGCTCTGCTGGCTCCATATGACCCTGAACGGGCACGAGCCTCCCGTCGCGAAGCATCGCACCGCGATCGACCTCACGGCGGTGCTCGCGTACTGCGGCCTCCCGGAGGAGCCCAAGCCGCACAATGCGCTCACCGGCGCGCTCTGCCATGCCGAAGCGTTCTCGCGCATGGCGTATACTAAAAAGATATTGCCAGACTTTAGTACCTTCGAGATACCATGGATGAACGAGACATAGCGAGCGAGCTTCGCGGCGAACCGGACGAGCCCGCGAAGCAGGGGAGCGAGGCATCTGTGCCGCCCGTGCCGACTCCCGCCGAGCCCAATACTCCCGAGCACCACGAGGTCATGGGGCAGGTGCTCACCCAGGCCATTCAGCGCGGCAAGGACGAGGTGCCGACGGTACCGGACCCGCTCGTGCGCAAGCCGAACGAGCTCGAGAGCTGGCGCGTCTTCAAGATCATGTCGGAGTTCGTCGAAGGCTTCGAGCTCCTGCGGAAGTACGGCCTCGCCGCGACCTTCTTCGGTTCGGCACGGCAGAGCTTTGCCGAGCATTTCTATGACGACGCCACGGCGCTCGCCGGCAAGCTCGCCACAGCGGGCTTCGCCGTCATCACGGGCGGCTCGTCCGGCATCATGAAGGCGGCGAATAAGGGGGCGTACGAGGCGGGCGGGGCATCCATCGGCCTCAACATCCGCTTGGAAGACAACCAAGGCATGAACAAGTTCCTTACGGATTCCATGACCTTCGACCATTTCTTCGTGCGCAAGGTGATGCTGACATTCGCGTCGGAGGTCTACATCTATTTCCCGGGGGGCTTCGGCACGCTCGACGAATTCACCGAGATCGTCACGCTCGTGCAGACGCATAAGATCCGGCGCATCCCGATCGTCCTTTACGGCCGCGAGTACTGGGACCCGTTCACAAAGGTCTTCGAGGAACGCCTGCGCGACGCGTACGGCGCGATCGATCCGGGCGACATCGACCTCTACCGCGTCGTCGATTCCGTGGACGAAGCGTACGAGTACATCATGGGCGCGGTGAAGTAGCGAGAGCCGGCAAGAAAAGACCAGCAGGTAAAAAAAACGCGCCGCATGACCTCTGGTCATGCGGCGCGTGCGTCAATCCAGGCCCGAAAGGTGAGCGAGGCCGGTCAGGAAGACCACTACCACGCTGACCCCCGATATCTTCAGGAATATCGTCTCCTCTCGTCGCGAGAGCGACTTGTCCCAGAAGATGACCAGCAGGCTGAACCCGAATACTATGACTCCGGCCCAGAACAACGCATTGATCCAAGAAGTCATGGCTCCTCTCCTAAAAGAACCGTACCCTATGCGCGGCGCTGTTCAATGGATACCACAGAAGCAGGGGAGAGGGAAGCGCTCTCCCCGAAGCTCTCAAAAGCACTTCCCCAGGCGAAAATTCGGCGATTCGGGGAAGGGGTCGTCACCTGCTCTTTTCGGTCCCGCAGAATTATTCCCGATGCATCTGCATCATCGGCACACGGCCACGCATCGGATCGCACGCATAACGAAGGGAAGAGGAGGGTCGAATGCGTCACAAACGAAAGCTCATTTTTAGCTGGTTTCAGGGCTCTGGGGAATACGAGATGACCTTCGCACAATGCCTCTTTTGCGAATATCGTATCTGAGAAGCTAAGAAAGTGGGCCGTATTCTATCTCGGCTACTTTCTTGCATTTCCTGCCCTACGCATGCCTGCGTTCGCAATGATCGGCATGTGCGGGTGGAATCTATCCATGCTGTATACCTATGTAGCTTTCTTTGGATACATATGAAAAGTCCAGAGGCACTTCCCTGCATGCCTCTGGACTTTTCACGCCCGTATCGGGGAAGTCCTGCTTCCCTGCCGATATCTGTTCGCTTTTCGCGCTCGGCGCGTCTCTATGCCTTCCGTATCGCCTTCACGATGACGAGGAGGATGACCGCGCCGAGGATGGCGACGAGCAGGCTGTAGATGTTGAAGCCGGTCGTCCCGGTATTCCCGAGGGCGTTCATGACCCAGCCGCCGATGATGGCGCCGACGATGCCGATGACGATATCAAGGATGATGCCGGTATGGCTCTTCGTGATGAGCGAGGCGATCCAACCGGCGATAGCACCGAACACGATCCAAAGCAGTATTCCCATATGAAGATGACATTACGGGTAACACGACCAGTATACCGCCGTCAGGTGTGCCCTGCGTGAAGGAAGCACGGATGCTGTGCGCAACGCCCAACCCCTTATTATTGCGTGATGGTCCAGGTCGTGCCGAGTATCGGGAACGGCGTCGCGAACGTGGCCGGTACGTCGATGCCTGTCACGTTCAGCTTCATCGAGGTGCCTGCGTAGCGCGCGGCATTCGCCGAGAGCTGCGCCTTGATCGTGAAGAGCTTCATCTCGTGCGGCGCGAATACGTCCGCGTTCGGGCCGTAGGCAGTGCCGTCTTTCATGACCGCGCTCCCTTCCGTACCGCCGACCGACGTCCGGAACAGGCCCTTCCCGTCGACGGAGCTGAAGCCGATGATGGCGTCGTCGGGCGTCGTGCCGTCTTCGCGTACCCAGAAGCCCTTGAGCGGGACCGTCGACGAGCTTTCATTCATGACCTGCAGGTACGAGACCGGAACGGTCATGCCGGCTTGGACCGTGCCGCCGGCGAGGAGTGGGACGGTATACGCCTTGAATACCGTATTCTTCGGGTCGATCGCGGCAATGCTCGTGGCGCTGCTCGTCGTCGTGATGACCGGCGTGCCCGTCGCGGTGGCGGTCACGGTCGTGACGGTCGTCGTCGTGCTCGGCGTGCCGGTGCAGGACTGGCCGGTCATGGTGCTGAAGGCGAAGCCGGGCATGCATCCAGGGATGGCGGATGCGACGGCAGCGCCGCTCGTGCACGGTTGGCCGGTCGTCGTGCTGAAATTCGCGCCAGGGAAGCAACCCGGCACGGACGATGCTGCCGGCGCTTGCGTCGTCGCGGCAAGGGCGGCTGCGGGAAGGCCGAAGCCGAGGAGCGTGCTCAGGAAGAGCGTAAGCGTAAGCGGGTAGCGGGGACGAAGGTACATGATTTTCATGAGGCGAGTATAGCATGAATTTTGACGCAGCAAAGAATCTGTTGCGGAATCTTCATGAACATGAACGCGAAAGGAGAGGGGATATCCCCTCTCCTTTCGTTCCGCGGCAGGGATGTCCCGCCCGCGGGGTTCGATGCGGCTAGTGAACGGTCACCGAGTCGCCGACCAAGCCGCTGTCGTCGCTCTGCAGGAGAATGACACCGCTGTGCGTCGCGATGTTCGGTGCCGTCATGAGCGCCGTCTGCGCGTCAGTCGCTTCCATGGACGTCACTTCTCCCGACGTATTCACGTAGGCGAAGGTCTGGGCGAATGAAGCAGCCGGAAGGACGACGAACGCAGCAAGAGCAGTGATTCCGAGTAGTTTCTTCATGAGACAAGTGGGTTAGGTGCTTATAGTTGGAATGCCTCGCGGGCTATCCGTAGCTTCATGTATACCTCTCCATGAATGAAGGCTAGATGAACTTCATGAAGATGAACATACGCAGTATATACGCGCGCAGGGACTGGAGCCAGGTTCCGCTCCGGACAGCGCTCCCCTCTCCCTGCGGGTCCGCTTCCCTGCTTCCGGTCGCGTCCGCGCTCGAGGCGAAGGAGACCGGCGCGAAGAACTCGGGCGCCAGCGTGAATGCGGCGTTCGACGAGGTCGCGATGCTCGTCGTCGCTCCCTCCCCTGCTGCCGATGACGCTTTTTCGGCGAGGGCGGGCTCCTTGGAAGGAACGGCCGTCGCAGCGGCCGTGCCCGCCGGCTTCTTCGCTGCCGGCGCCGAGATGGATCGCGCGAGCGTCTTCACGGGCTCGGGCACGGTCGCGACGGGAGCGATGGCCGGCTTCTGCGCCGGCGCGGAAAGCGGGTACGGCGTACCGAATTCCTCGACGACGTAGATGGTCGGTATGCCCTGGTACTCCCCGGGCGCGACGCCGACGCCGACCTGCGTGAACTGCGGCCGGAGGATATTCTCGCGGTGGTCCGGGGAATCCATCCAGGCATCCACCGCCTGCTCCGAGGTCGTCCGATCGATGACGAGGTTCTCGCCGGCGTTCAGGTATTTATAGCCGACGAGGTTGAGCCAGTAGAGCGGCGACTTCCCGTCAGGGCTGGTATGCGCGTAGTAGGAATTCTTGGCCATATCGTCGGCCTTGAGCTGCGCGGCCTGCGTGAGGAGCGGATTCACGGCGAGCGCCGGAAGGCCGCGCTCGGTCCGGTTCTGGTTGGTCAGCGACGCGACGTCGGCCGCGACGACCGATGCCTGGAGCGAGCTTTGCGGCGCGAGGCTGAGGAGGGTCTCGAACGGGAATATCCCGCTGAAGAACAGGATGATGAAGAATGAGATGGGCAGCGCGATGCGCAGAATCAATCCGATTCGCACGGGCCGGTTCATGTCCGCATCATGCCACACCTTTCTCGTCTTGACAAGATTATCTCGCCGTGACGAGAGCTAGCCGTTCAGGTGGCGCGTAAAGTGCTGCTTGATGGTCGCATCGAGCGCGCGGCTGAAGTCGATGGCATGCTTCGGCGAAAGGACGATCTCGCCGATGAGCTGGCCTTCGGCAGTGTTCGGCCGGACGTACGCGAACTGCAGGATGACGGAATCGTCCGACACGGTCACCTGCGTGGCGTTCGAGAACGTGGGACGCGACGTCGACGGTATGTCTATCTGGATGTTGTGCTGCTGCGGAGGCATACGGATAAGGTTAGGGTCCTAGAAAATGGTGCCCCAGAAGGCGGAAAGCTGGGCAATGATAAGGTTCCAGCCTTCGACGAGCAGTTGCCCGATGTAGGTGAAATTCGCCTGGGCGGCCGGCGATTCTATGACGTGCTGCAAAGACACGCCGAAGAACGAGAGTACCAGGAGCAGGATGATGATATAGAGAACGAGCTTTAGCATCACCTCAGTATATAGCATACTGAAGGCATGAACGGGCGGAAAACCACGGATGCGGAGCGGGCGGCGCTCGCCCATCTGAAGAAGGCGGAGCCTCGGCTGCATGCGGCCGCCCTGCGGCATCGCGGCGCGATCCTCTCGCGCGTGAAGCCGAAACGGACGAATGCGGCGCTGTTCGCGTCGCTCGCAGGGTCCGTCGTGAGCCAGCAGCTTTCGCTGAAAGCGGCGGCGAGCATCTACGCGCGGGTGGAGGAGGCGCTCGGCGGGAAGGTCACGCCGAAGGCCATCCTCGCCGTACGGCCGGCGCGGCTGCGCCGTGCCGGCCTCTCTGAATCGAAGGTACGCAGCTTGCGCGAGCTTGCCCAGGCCGTGGAAAGCGGCGAGCTGAATCTACTCGCATTGAAGCGAGTTCCGCCGGAAGAAGCGGTAGCGCGCCTCTCCGCGCTCTACGGCATCGGCCCGTGGACGGCGGAGATGTTCCTTATATTCGCGCTCGGCGCGCCCGATATCTTCTCGCCGGGCGATCTCATCCTTGTGCGGCAGATGCAGAAGCATCTCGCGCTCGACGGCGCGTCGCGCAAGGAACTGGCGGCGTACGCCGAGCGCTGGTCGCCGCACCGTTCCTTCGTCTCGCTGCTTCTCTGGAAGCTCAGCCACGAAAGCGCGTAGCGCGCGCCGGTGCGCCGCGCGGGAACGCTACGCCGGCAGGTACGAAAGTGGGTTGAGGTACGCGTTGGTCGGAGCGACCGGAAGGATGGCGCCGCCGTCGGTGCATGGCGTGCCGCCCGAGCCGCGGAACTTGCCGAGGTCCATGATCTGGACGCCGGCCGACGCGTACACGCCGAAGTGCAGGTGCGGGCCCGTCGCGTAGCCGGTCATGCCGGAGTAGCCGATGACCTGCCCCGTCGTGACTGCCTGCCCCGTCGTGACATTGATGGATGAAAGGTGGGCGTAGAGCGTCGCGAGGCCGTTGGCGTGCGTGATCATCACCCATTTCCCGAATGAGTAGCACTGCGCGCCGGTCGTCGGGCTGTGGTAGAGGTCAGTATTGCCCGTGCCGAGCACGGTACCGCCGAGCGCCGCCTGCACCGGCGTACCGATCGGCATGCCGATGTCGATGCCGTCATGGCCCATGCCGTTATAGATCTGCGCGTTGGCCGTCGCGAACGGCGTGTTGCCGAAGTATTGCGTGATGCAATGTATGTTGCCGAGCGCCGAGGCCTTGGAGGCGCAACTTGTCGCGAGCGTCGCGGAGTACGGCCAGGCGAGCTCGCCCGACTCGACGACCGGCACGCTCGCCTGGCCGATGGACTTGAGCTGGCTCTGGAGGTCGTTGAGCTCGTTCTCGAACACCTTCTCCTGCGCCTTCTTCTCCGCGATCAAGGACTGATAGCTCGACTCCTGGTTCTTCGTCTGCGTGAGGAGCTCGTTCTTCTGCGATTTAGTGATATCGAGCTGCTTCTGCTGCGCGCTCAGCTGGGAATCGAGGTCGGTGAGCTTGTCGCGCGTCGCGCTCTCGTCGTCCTTCTGGCTCGCGAGCTGCTTCGTCACGCCGGAGAGGGTCGCGGCGTTGGTGCGGAGCGCGTCGCTCACGGCGAGCGCCGTATCCGCTTGCGACCACGCGTCGGCGAGGCTGCCGGACGCGAAGATGCGCTCGATGAGCGTGGTGTCATCGCTGTCGTCGAGGTCGCGGATCGATTGCGCGACGGACTTCTTGTCGAGAGCGATCTGGTACTGCGTGTCGGTTATCTGCCCGGAAAGCTGCTGCAGGCGCAGGGTGCTCGCGTCCATCTTGTTCTGCGTCACTTGTATCTGCGTCGCGGTCTGCTGGCGGGACACGTCGATGGACTTGATGGCGGTCTGCAGCGTCTGGTGCTGCGCGCCGAGCGTGTTGAGCTGCTGCTGGTAGCTGTCTATCTCTTTCTGGAGGTCGGCGATCTGCTGGTTGTGCGCGTCTATCTGCGACTGGATGGCCGATGCATCGGCCGTATCGGATGTCGCTTGCGCGTACGTAGGAAGCGGCGCGCGCGCGGCGAGCCAGCCGAATAATATAAGACCTATCGAAAGCAAAAGGACTCGGGTACCCGTCTCGCGCACGTTCATCCGCCCAGTATACCAAGGGCCGCTCGAATACGCGAAATGCTTTCGTCTGTTCCAAGCACGGCGATGAGGGTGAAGGGGTCCGGCGAGCGTTCCGCGCCGGAAAGCGCATATCGGAGCGGCCAGAGCGCGGCTCCGCGCCCGCCGTCTTCCTTCGGGATGCTGTCGGCATACGGCATGATCTCAGCTTTTATCGATTCAGCCTCCATGCCTTCATGAAGACCCTCTATACGGCCCAAAATGGCCTCCAGATGGCCTTTTACGGCCTCTTCTTTGCCCTGGGGCGCCTTGGCGAGAAGCGTCGCGCGCTGGGGTTCAGGCGTGCTGAAAAGGCAGGAAAGCTCGCCGGAAAGCATCGCTCGAGCTTCCTCGAACGTATGCGCGCGCTCCTTCAGGAGCGGCACGACCTTCTCCAGGCGGGCGCCTTCGGCGCCCGCCACGCTTGCCAGATTCCCGCGCTCAATATATTCCTGCACGGGCAATTTCCGCATCCACTCGCGATTCAGATGCAGCAATTTCTGCTCGTCGAATTGCGCGCCGCTGCGCTGCACGCGCGTAAGGTCGAATTCGCGCAGGAGGTCTTCCTTGCCGAGTACTTCGCTCTCTTCCCCACCCTTCTCGCTCGGATGCCAGCCCAGGAGCGCGATGAAATTCAGCATCGCTTCCGGCAGGTAGCCTTCGGCGCGGTACTCCAGCAGGTCCTTCGCGCCGTCGCGCTTCGAGAGCTTCTTCCCGCCGCCGTTCGCGAGGATGTGCGGCAGCGTTGCGTACGCCGGCGGCTCTATGCCGAGCGCTTCGTATACGGAAAGGTATTTAGGGGTGCTCGAAATGTATTCCTGCCCGCGCATCACGTGCGTGATGCGCATCTCGATATCGTCGACGATGTGCGCGAAGTTGTACGTCGGATAGCCGTCGCCCTTGATCATGATGAAGTCGTCGAGCGCTTCCTCCCCCGCGGAAAGGTCGCCCATGATGAGGTCGTGCCATGCAAAGCGCTTTATCTCCGGGACGCGGAAGCGCAGCGGCGCGGTGCCGTTCCACTCGGTGACCTCCTTCGGACGGTGGTCGCGGAACAGGAACGGGCGCTTCTCTTCCTCGGCCTGCTTCCGGAACGCTTCGAGCTCCTCTTCCGTGTAGGGGTCGGGGTACGCGTGGCCGGCGGCGAGCAGTCGTTGCGCGTACGCGCGATACAGCGGCAATCGCTCCGATTGGATGTACGGCCCGTACGGGCCGCCCACGTCGATGCTCTCGTTCCATTTGATGCCAAGCCACTTCAGCGTCTCCATGATGTGGCCGATGGCGCCCTCCACTTCCCGTACCTTGTCCGTGTCCTCGATGCGCAGGACGAACTCGCCGCCATGCTGCAGCGCGAAGAGCCACGGGTAGATGGCGGAGCGCACGTTGCCCACGTGCATGAAGCCGGTCGGGCTCGGCGCGAAGCGGGTGCGGACGCTATGCGCCGGCGCCTCGACGGATATGTCGCCGGACATCTCCATTTCCGGCTTCCCCTTCTTCCCTTTCTGGAATAGCTTTACTGAGAATCTCATATCTGTTATTGCTGCGCCGGCCGCTTCTGGTGCGAGAGCGCGATGCGCAGCAGCTCTTCGGCGATGAGCCGCGCCGCGTTCGGGTTCGCGAACCCTGCGCTCTGCGCGGCCATGCGCTGCATGAGCCCGGCATCGCCCGTGATGCGCCGTATCTCCGAGGAAAGGATGTTCGGCGTCATGTTCTCTTCCTCGAGGACGATCGCCGCGCCGGTGTGCGCGTACGCGTACGCATTCATCCGCTGGTCGTGGCTTACGCTCTCGGGGATGGGAATGAGGATGGCCGGCTTGCCCCAGAGCGCGATCTCCGTGATGGCGGTCGAGCCGGCGCGCGAGACGACGAGGGATGCGGCGCCTGCGGCCTTCCGGAGCGAGTCCTGCGAGAGATATGGAAAGGCGTGGTAGCGGCTCGCGTTCGGATTCCCGTCCAAGATGACGCGCGAGAGCGCCTGCGTCTCCGCGAGGTTATTCTTGCCGGTCTGGTGGATGACGTTCGCATGCTCGAGGACCTGCGGCAACGCCTGCACGAGCGTCTCGTTGATGCGCTTGCTGCCGAGCGAGCCGCCGAGCACGAGCACCGTCGGCACGCTCGTATCGAGCTGCAATTCCTGGACGGCGCCTTCGGGAAGCGGGTGCGCGAGCGCTGTACGGATCGGGATGCCGGTGAGCGCTATGTTCTTGCGCGCCTTCTCGGGGAAATACGGCACCGAGCTCTCGAACGTGACGGCGATGCGCGTCGCGTACTTCGCGGCGAAGAGGTTCGCGCGGCCCGGCTTGCTGTCCGATTCATGGATGACGATGGGCACGCCGAGCCAATGCGCGGCGAGCACCGTCGGCACGCTCGCGTACCCGCCTTTCGAGAACACGACGTCCGGCACGCCGCGCAGGAGTGTGAAGAACGACCACACCGCGCCATAGAGCGTACGGAAGGTGTCGGTGAAGTTCGAGAGCGCGAAATAGCGGCGCATCTTCCCTGCCGGCGTCTTCACGAACCGCAGGTCAGCCTGGAAGAGCGCTTCCTGGTCGAATTCCGATGGCGCCATGTATACCAGCTCCGGCTCGAGCAGGCGCTGCTCACGCACGAGCTGATGCACCGCCTCGACCACCGCGATGATGGGATAGAAATGGCCGCCGGTCCCCCCGCCCGTAAAGACGATCTTCATAGATATAAGGACTATATCACGCAAGCATATTCCGCATCACGCGATAGCTATCGAAAGCGGCGCATGGTCGGAGACCTCGTCCGGCAGCACCTTGAAATCCTGCACCTCTATGCCGGCGCTTACGAACGCATAATCCGCGTAGCCGAGCGGCTTGTCGTAGAGGCTTGTGCGGGTAGACGTGATGCCGTATTCCTTGATGAGATTCCGCAACCCGGCATTTTCGAATTTCCGCAGGCTCTCCGTGTCCGGCGTCAGGTTGAAATCGCCGCAAAGGATGAACGGCTCCGCACGCGAACGGGCGAACTCGATGATTCGGTCGGACTGCTCGAGCCGTTCCTCGCAATCTCCCTTCCCTTTCCCGTTCCAGAGGCCGTGGAAGTTCATGACGGTCAGGCGCGCGCCGCCGCGCTCGAGCGTTACGTATTGCAGGTTCCGGGCATGCAGGCCGATATCGCCCTCCGGCACGTGGCCTCGCTCCTTGTGCACGAAGACATCGCCCGTCTCAGTGACGGGTATTCCCTTCCGCACGAACATGCAAAGGCCGTAGCTTTCATAGAAGCTGGGGGCGAAATACGCCTCGTGCTCCGGAAGCGCCTCTCCTATCTCCTGGAAGGCGTGGGTCATGATCAAGGAGTGGTCTATCGGCCTGCCGCCGGCAAGCACGCCCTCGAAGCTCTCGTACCTATCAGCCCATACCTCCTGCAGGCAGAATACGTCCGCGGTATCCCGATGCGCCTCGAAGAACGCCAGCAGCTTCTCCTTCCCCGCCCGCCCGCCCCAGATGTTCAGGCAGATTATCTTCATACGCTAGTCGAGCGCTTTCCTGCGCTTCGGGCGGTGCGCGGCGACGTTGAGGATGATGCCGACGGATGCGAGCGCTGCCATGAGCGCGGTACCGCCGTGGCTGATGAACGGCAGCGGGAGGCCGGTGAGCGGCATGATGCCCAGCAGCGCGCCGATATTCATGAATGCGGAGAACGTGATGAGGAGCGTGAGGCCGGTCGCGGCAAGCGTGCCGAAGATGGATGCCGCGCCGCTCGCGATGATGAGGCCGCGCATCGCGAAGGCGACGAAGAGGATGACCAGGAGTACGGTGCCGATGAAGCCGAATTCCTCGCCGTACACCGCGAAGACCGAGTCGCTCTCCGCCTCGGGAAGATAATTGAACTTCTGCACGCTCTGCCCGAAGCCGCGGCCGGTGATGCGGCCGGAGCCGATCGCGATGAGCGACTGCTGGATGTGGTAGCCGGTCGTCTGCGCGTTGTCTTTCGGATGCACGAAGGTCATGACGCGCTCGCGCAGGTATGGGCGCATGTACACGAGCGCGACGAGCGCCACGGCGCTTCCGACGATCATGATCACGAAGTCGCGCAGGGGCGCGCCGGCGAGGAAGTACATCGCCGCGCAGGTCAGGCCGACGATGAGCGTCGTCGAGGTGTTCGGCATCGCGATGAGGAGGAGGCACGGGACGCCGACGATGAGCGCGAACGGGACGAGGCCGGTACGGATGTCCTTGATCTTCGTCTTCGCGTGCGCGAGATAGGCGGCGAGCATGAGCACGACGCCTATCTTCAGGAATTCCCCCGGCTGGAACGTCGTGAATCCGAGGTTGATCCAGCGGCGCGCGCCGTTGAGCGAGAGACCGACATGCGGCACGAAGACGAGCGCCGTGATGACGAGCATCGCGACGTAGAACGGCACGACGAATTGCGCCAGCCGCGCGGGCGGCGTGAAGCGCAGGATGACCAGGAGGATGAAGCCCGGGACCAGGCCCAGGCCGATCTGCGAGAGGACGAGGTGCCACGGCGACGCGCCGACGCGCGCTAAGAGGCCGAGCGCGGCCGACGTGAAGAGCGCGATGCCGCCGACGACCAGGATGAGCACGATGCTCGCGAATAGCCTGTCCCCGGCGAATTTCATGTCCCTATTCTAGCAGGTCGCGAGAACCGTTATTTGAGCAGCGCGATCGCGATGCCGAAGATGCCGGCCAGTATGGTCACGATCCAGTAGCGCATCGTCACCTTGTACGCGGGCCAGCCGATCGCTTCGAAATGGTGATGGACCGGCGCGATGCGGAAGAGCTTCCGATGGAATACTCTTTTCCAGAAGACCTGCAGGACGTTGCCGAGGACGGTGATGAAGAGCGGAAAGGCGATGATCGGGAGCACCGAGACGCCGACGCCGTCGCCGAGCGAATCGGCGGAGAAAGCCGTTACGGAAAGCGCGAGCGTGAGCGCCATGGAGCCCGTCTCGGAGAGGTAGAAGCGCGCGGGCGGGATGTTGAACCAGAGGAAGGCGAATGTGGCGCCGGAAATGGTGGCGGCCAGCGCGGCCAGGGATACCTGGTTCTGCGCGAAGGCGATGCCGGCGTACGCCATGAAGATGATGGAAAAGACGCCGCCCGCCAGGCCATCGATGCCGTCGATGACGCCGCTCGCATAGAGCATGAGCGTCACGAGGACGAAGACCAGGACGAACGCGATGCCGAGGTGGAGCGTGCCGAAGAACGGCAGGCCGATGGACGAGACGCCGAGCTTCGCGTAGAACCACCAGCCGGCGAAGGCGCCGAAGAACGCGACGACCAGGAGGCGCCAGCGCATGGAAAGGCCGCCGGTGGACGTGCGTATCTCGAGCACGTCATCCACGAGGCCCGTGAGACCGCCCACGAGGAGGGCGAAGAGCGGCAGCCAGGTCTGGCCGCGGTTGATGAGGTCGAGCTGCGCGTACGGGCCGCCGAGCACGATGCCGAGCACGGCGAGCAGTATCGAGGTCACGAAGACGGAGCTCCATACGAGCATGCCGCCCAGGCGCGGCGTGGATACTTCCCGCTCCTTATGCAGGCTGTCGAAGAGCGGCGTTCCGTTCGCATCGCCGAGCCCCTTCCCTTTCCCGCCCTTCTTCTTCCAGGCCTTGTATTTATACAGATTATGCGCGAGCACGGGCGCGAGGATGATGCCGACGGCGAAGGAGATGATGAACGGTATGAGCACGCGGGCGGCATCGAAGAAGAACATACGTTAATGGGATTTAGCTTGCCCGAAGGACGCGAGGGTCGCGTGCATGAGCTTCTCGACGTCGGTGAAGCGCGCGTCGTGCGTCGACCCGAGCACGACGACGGCCACAGGATGGTCTATGCCGGCATCGAAGATGACGGCGAGGTTCCCGCCGGCGAGGTCGGTATAGCCGGTCTTCGAGAGGAGGAGGCCGGAGAGCGACGATACATCAGGATTCGTATTAGGGAGCGAATGCGGCACGCCGGCGGTTGAGTAGATGGTGACGCTGCTCTTCGTCGTCGCGTTCGAGATGACCGGCGCCGCGGCGAGGAATTCCTGCGCGACCTTCACGACGTCGCGCGCCGTGCCGTACGAGCCTGCCTGGGTGGTCGAGATATCGAGGCCGGTGGCATTGGTCGCGGTCGTATGCGAAAGGCCGGCCGCCTGCACGGCGCTCGCCATGTATGCGGGAATCGTCTGGCCGGTGGCGGTCGCCGCCGCCTCGGCTATCGCCTCGGCGGCATCGTTCGATGAATCGGTGAGCGCGAGCCGCGCGAGGTCCTGGTACGTGAAGGTCTCGCCGAGCGCGAAGCCGTAGTCGCCGTCCTGCGCGAGCGACGTGCTCGATATGGTGACGAGCGACTGCGGCGTGAGGACGCGCTGCGCTTCGTAGAACGTGATGAGCTTCGTGAGCGACGCGAGCGGCAGCGGGGTATCCGCGTTCTGAGAGTAGAGCGTCTGGCCGTTGGAGAGGTCGACGACGATGGCCGCCTGGCCGACGAGGTTCAGTCCGTCGAACGGGTCCTTGGGCGCCTCTGCGACCGCTGCCGGCAGCGTTGCCGCCGTCGGCGAGGAGGTAGCGGTGACCGCCTGCGGCGCGGCATGCGTGCCCATGGTGCGCACGCCGTACGTGATGCCGGCGAGGAGGATGCCGCCGAGGACTACCGTGATCGCCAATGACTGCCAAAGCTGGTTCATGCTGAAGAAACGCGAATCATCCATAGTAATTACTCGGCCGTGGCCGGTTCCGCTTCGACGGCGCTCTCGGAGGCGTGCGCGTCGAGGGCCGCGCGGAGCGCGGCCGCATTCGGGAGTTCCCCAGCATTCCCTACCCCTAGGTGCGCGTACGCGTCGATGCTCGGCGTGTAGCGGTTGCGTCGCTTGTCGGCCGCATCCGCCTCGCGCTCGATGAGGCCGCGCAGGAGGAGCGAGCGGATAGCGGCAGTGGAATTCACGCCGCGTATCCAGTCTATCTCGCTGCGGGTCGCGCCGCTCTGGTAGAGCACGATCGCGAGCACTTCGAGGCCGGCCTTGCCGAGGTCGCGGGAAAGCTCCCCTTTCCGGTAGTCCTCGACGATAGCTGCCGCATCCGGGCTCGTGCGCAGCTCGAGCTCTGCATCGGTTTCGACGAGCGCGAGGCCGCGGCCGGAGAGTTCCTTCCGGAGCTCAGCGATGGCAGCGGCGAGGAGCTCGTCCGAAATGGAGAGCAGCGTGACGATGCGCTTCTTCGGGAGCGCCTCTCCGGCCGCGAACAGCAGCGCTTCCAGGGTTGCAGGGGGCGTGAGGGCCATATTCCCTCCAGAATACCGTATTTACGGCCTCGGAACCAGCACGGAAAGCCGGACTAGTACCGCGGCAACGAGGCGGACGTATTCGTGATCTTGATATCGCCCCAACGGTCGTACTGCGCCGCTTCGACGGCGCCGAGCTTCACGAGCTCCAGGAGCGCGAGGAAGGATACGATCACTTCCACCTTCTCCTTCTTGCCGCCAGCGAATTCGTTGAACGAGAGCGTGAAGGCGCGCTCGATGCGCTCGCGGAGCGTGTCCATCATCTCCTCTATGGAAACCATCGGTCGTATGCGCGCTTCCGGCAGCTTCGCTTCTTTCTCCTTGCTCGCGAGGAGCGCCGTGAGCGCGCTCTCGAGCGCTTCGCGAGAGAGGTCGCGCGACGGCGCGAATACCGCCTCCGGTTCGCGTTCGCCGCGCGAGAGCATGGCCCGACGGCCGAACAGCCGTGCGAGGTCGCGCGCCGCCGTGCGCGCCGCCTCGTATACGGCGAGCCGGCGCTTCAGGTCCTCCACGTCCTCCTCTTCTTCATGCGAGAGCTCGATGTCCGGGAGGAGCGAGCGCGACTTGATGAGCAGGAGCGTCGCCGCCGTGCCGATGAAGTTCGCGGCGTCCTCCATGGGGAATTGCTCCCCTCCCTTCACGTAGCTGATGAAATCGTCCGTGACCTGCGCGAGCGACAGCTCGTTCACGAGGAGCTTGCGCTTCTCGATGAGCTCGAGGATGAGCTCGAGCGGCCCCTCGTACGCTTGGGTGCGGATGACGAACCCTGATGTCGTCGGCTCTTCGAGGATCCCGTCCGTCTCGTCCATAGCGGCTATTCTTTC